>OMKS01000217.1_pt1 | contig 52845 bp, 42 predicted proteins | sample 1674721 | NCBI WGS metagenome assembly OMKS01 (sample SAMN06264996, study PRJEB25208) | sediment metagenome | isolation source: hot spring sediment | place: USA: California | collected 2014-09-02 | reverse complement strand
TGCAGCCATCTGGGTATTCCAGCCCGCTTTATCAAACGCTTAACTTTATTAATGAGTTTTGTTTTTTCTTTCATGGGGAGAAAATCCCTCCCCCCCTCAGACAGCCTTACGGCTGCTGAGGGTTATAAATCTTTAGATTTTGAACAGAGCCGGAATCATCTGAAAAAAAAAGCTGATATCAAATCAAAAGGTTTAAAAAACAAACCCAAATCTACAGGGTTTGTGCCTCGCTGGTGTAGCCCGGCCAATCATTCAGCCCTTTCGAGGCTGAGACACGGGTTCGAATCCCGTGCGAGGCATTTTTTTAAAACTGCTTCTTAGGCAGATAGGCAAAGCAAAAAAAGGGCAATAGCCGAAAAGTAATTAAAAAAGCACTCAAATCACACAGCAAGGCCCCATAGCATAGCCTGGATAGTGCGGTCGGCTTCGGACCGATTGACGGGGGTTCGAATCCCTCTGGGGTCGCTCAATTGCTGCTTGCCTTGGTTTTTTCCTATAATACATTAAAAACTTACATTAAAAGAAAAACATATTAAACAAACAATGTTTCCTTTCTGTTGGTGATAACATGACAAATAATATGCAGCCGATTTTTATACTTCCTGAAGATTACCAGAGAATTTCTGGCAAAAGCGCCCTTAAGAACAACATAAGCGCCGCAATTGCTGTTGCAGACACGGTCAGGACTACGCTTGGCCCAAAGGGAATGGACAAGATGCTGGTGGACTCTTCCGGCAATACAATAATCACCAATGACGGGGTAGCTATACTTGAAGAGATGGAGATAGAGCACCCTGCTGCCAAGATGATTGTTGAGGTTGCAAGAACACAGGAAGAAGAGGTTGGAGATGGGACCACAACCGCTGTAATAATTGCAGGAGAGCTGCTAAAAAACGCCCAGAGCCTGCTTGAGCAGAACATACACCCAAGCATAATAATTAAAGGGTACAGGATAGCACAGGCAAAAGCCCTTGAAACCCTTAAGATGATTTCCGTTGAGATTAAGGAAAAAGATACAGAAACGCTTGAAAAGATAGGAGAAACTGCAATAACTGGAAAAGGCGCCGAGATAGCTAAGGAGCACCTTAGCAGAAGTGCAGTAAAAGCAATTTCAAGGGTTACAGAAAATGGCGAGCCAGACATAGACAACATAAAAATATGCAAAAAGCATGGAGACTCTGTTGAGAACAGCGAGCTTATTGAAGGGGTTGTAATTGACAAGGAAAGAGCTCATTCAGGGATGCCAAAGAAAGTTGAAAATGCAAGGATTGCTATGCTCGACCTGCCTGTTGAAATAAGGGATACAGAGATTGATGCAAAAATCCAGATTACAGACCCTGAAAAAATCCAGCAGTTTCTTGATGTTGAGGAGAAGATGCTCAGGGAGATGGTTAACAAGATTGAAAAAAGCGGAGCCAATGTGATTTTCTGCCAGAAAGGCATTGATGAAATTGCCCAGTTTTTCTTGTCACAGAAACGCTTCCTTGCAGTCAGAAGGGTCAAAAAGAGCGACATGGAAAAGCTTTCCAAGGCAACAGGCGCAACCATCGTTAACAATCTTGAAGAGCTTTCACAAAAAAGCCTCGGGCATGCAAGGCTTGTACAGGAAAAGAAAATTGGAAACGAGAATTTCATATTCGTGGAAAAATGCAACAACCCGAAGGCTGTCACAATCCTGATTAGAGGCGCAACTGAACATGTTGTAGAGGAAGTTGAAAGGGCAGTAAAAGATTCTGTTGGAGACATAGCAAGTGCAGTAAAAAGCAGGAGAGTTGTTGGAGGAGCTGGTGCTTGCGAAATTGAGATTTCAAAAGAATTAATGGGCTTTGCAAGCACATTCAAAGGAAAAGAGCAGCTTGCAATAGAAAGCTTTGCAAAATCACTGGAAGTAGTCCCAAAAACCCTTGCTGAAAACTCTGGGTTTGACCCTATTGACCTGCTGGCTGAGCTTAAGTCTGCACATGAGAAAAGCGAAATCTGGGCTGGCATTAGCGTTTTGGACGGCAAGATAACAGATTCATGGAAGCAGGGAGTAATTGAGCCTCTGAAGATAAAAACCCAGGCTGTTAACTCAGCAACCGAGGTTGCAGTGATGATTCTAAGGGTTGATGATGTGATTGCCGCCTCAAAAAAGAAGCAGCCTGGTGCTGGCAATCCTTTGGGTGAAGAACAGCAAGAGCAATGAAGAATGCTAGTAATAGTTGGAATTGACCCTGGAACAACTGTCGGGCTGGCTGTTCTGGACCTAAGGGGCAGCCTCATCGCAACAGAAAGCTTCAGGAACAAATCAACCGAGGAAATAATACAAAAGATATATTCTTTTGGCAGGCCTCTTGCAGTAGGCTCAGACAAGCTAAAAACACCCAGGCAGATTTCTGAGATTTGCGCGAAAATAGGCTCAAAGGCTGTGCCTTCAAAAGAGGATTTAACTATACGGGAGAAAGAGCAGGTCTCTGAGATTTATGAGCTGTCTGCGTTAAATTCACATGAGAGAGATGCCCTTGCAGGCGCTTTTTCAGCATACAAGGAGCTTCGGGGAACAGTTGAGAAAATCAGGACAAAAACAGAGGATGAAGAATTTGAAAGCATTTTATATGAGGCAATTGTAAAAGAGAAAAGCCTGACAGGAATTCTTAAAAGAAAATCCCTGATAAACGAGGAGAGTGATGACGCGCCTCTTAGAAAAACAGAAAAGAAAAATCCCCTAAGCCTGAGAATAGATGAGCTTAAAGAGGAAAACAGGAACCTTAAGAAAGCTCTTCTTGAATCATCTGATAAAGTAATTGAGCTGAAAAACCTGCTTAAAGAAACAAAAACAGGGATTAGGTCTATCACCGAGAAAATGCTGGACAAAAAAGCAAGGATCATCGCTGCTGAATCAGAAAGGCAGCAGCAAGCAATTGAAGAGCTTAAAAGGTGCCTAAAAGACCTAAAGTTAAAGCACCATAAACTAATCGAGCTAATCTCTTCAGGCAAGTCAGTAATTCTCCCCAGGTTTAAGTCACTTGGCCTGGAAGGCAGGCGAATCGGAGAAGAGATAGAAAAAAATTCAATGATATTTGTTGATGAGCCGGCTGAGTCAGCAGAAATACTTGAAATGCTGGCCAGAAAAAGCATAAAAGCCTTTACATATTCAAAAAAAGCAAAAAAGCACTTTTGCCTTGACCGAATCCTGTTTGAGGACAAAAGGATTGTAATCACAGACAAGGCTGCCATAAAAAGGGCAGTTGAGTCTAAGAGCGAAGTTGACATCACCCAGATTCTGGATGAATACAAAAAAACAAGGTAAGGCAAAAGAGAGTAAAACAGAAAATCAAGGCAGCCAAGCCAGGCAACCAGTTAAAAAGAAACATTTAAATACTCCCCACTTTGCCCTTTCTTAGAAAAAAATGGCAGAGCCAAGGTTTTTTAACAGGTGGGGAATTGAAGGCATTGAGGTCACAGATGCCGGCCTAAAGAGTTTTATAACAATTTCTCCAAAGATTGTCCCAAAGACCGATGCAAGGTATGCAAAAAACAGGTTCCATAAGTCAAAGATTTCCATTGTGGAAAGGTTGATTAACAGGCTTCAGGTTCCTGGACACAGGGGCAAAAAACATAAGCTAACATCTGGCCACGCAACCGGAAAGATGTACAACACATACAAGAGTGTTGAGAACGCCTTTGAAATAATCGAGCAGAAAACCGGCAAGAACCCTGTTTATGTCTTTGTAAAGGCCATTGAAAACTCTGCCCCAAGGGAAGAGATTGTTACCATTGAGTACGGTGGTGCAAGGTACCCTAAAGCGGTTGAGTGCTCTCCACAGAGAAGAGTTGACCTTGTGTTGAGAAACCTAGTCATAGGTGCGTACAACAAAAGCTTCAGCTCAAGAAAAAGCCTTGCTGAAACGCTTGCTGAGGAAATTCTTTCTGCATACAACCAGAACCAGGCAGCTTTTGCTGTTGCAAAAAAAGTTGAGCTCGAGAAGCAGGCAGATGCATCCAGATAAAAGCTTAACAGGTTCTTTTCTCTGTTTTTGTTAATTCTGTAATGTAATTCTGCGCTTTCAGATTACGTTTACTCTTCCTTTTGATGAGAACTTCGATTTAAACCCATAAATGAAAAGATAATTCCACAAAACGCCCGGCTTCTTAATCATTCTTACAGAAAACCCGTTCTTTCTGAATACTTCTTCTATAGCCTCCTCATTGCTAAACAAAGGAGAAGTGGGAATAAATCCAAACAGGTCAGAGTATTCCACAAAACAAATCCTGCCAGAAAAAGGCATAATCTCATAGAGCCTCTTAAGGAATCTATCCAGGTTTTTTATATAACCAAGGTTTCCAAAGCTTAGAAAAACATCTGCGCGCCCTATTGACGGGTCAAGCCTTATGTTCAGCTCAGGATCATGCCTGAATTCAACAGAATGATTAAGCAATGCCTTGCCAATCCTTTTTTCTGCGTAGTTAAGGTTTTTCTTGGACATGTCAATCGCTATAAGGCTTACATTTCCATTAGTCTGCTTTACTACCTCGCATGAAAGGCCACCCGAGCCACACCCATAATCGACTACAACATTATAATTAAGGTCGCCAACTGTCGCCAGTATTTCTTTTCTGATTGAGCGGGGAAGGTTAATCGGCTCTAAAAGCCTCGAGAAGCGGCTTGACAATTCAGATATTGATAGTATAGCCTTCTGGTTAAGGGTGAGCACCATAAAGAAATAAAAAGGAAAGCCAATCGCCACAAAAGACAAGCCCAGGCCAAGGTACTTAAGGGAGTTCGGCTCATAAGCCAGCCAGAATCCCATAAATGCTGTTATCAGCAGTATCATCAAAACCGGGCCAATCCTGCCAAAAGGGGCTTTGTAAGGCCTTTCCCTATGCTTATCTTTTATCCTGAAATAAACAACTATTGACAGAATGCTGCATATCATAATCAGAACAAGAGGCATAAGAATCTGAACAAGGGTCTCAAAGCCTGACCTGAAAAGGCCAACAACTACAAAAACAGCCATTATAAAAGACTGAAAGATAATTGCCCTGTAAGGCGTTTTTCTCTTTTTGTGGATTTTGTTGAGCTGAGGGATAAATACCTCGTCCCTTGCAAGAGCATACAAAAGCCTTGGCGCACTCACAATCCAGTCTGCGGCCGAGCCCAGAATCCCCAGAAAAATCAGAATCATAAAGATATACATGCCAGGAGTTCCAAAAAACAAATAGCCCAAATATGAAAAAAAAGAGCTTGACAATTCCTGAAACTCAAACCCTGCACTTGTCCCAAAAGAATCAGGGTTAACAAAAAAGCCAACCCCAAAAAAAGACATCATTGAGAGCACAAGCAGAATAGCCATAGCTGAAAGGATTACCTGAGCCAGAATCACTGCCTTAGGAATCTGCTTCGGATCTTTAGTTTCCTCAGAGAGAGAGAATATTGCTTCCATCCCAAAAAAAGTGTCAGAGATAATAAAAAGCAGGAGAAAAAACAGCCCGAAATTTTCAAAGAAAGTGCTTCCCATAAAGAAAGGCTCGTAAGCCTCAGCGGAAAATTGTGCTCCGGTAAGCATCAAAACAACAGAAAGGCCTACTACAGACAGCTGAATTATCCCAAAAGCAATAAGCACCCTTACACTGGTCTTGATTCCTGTGTAAGCTAGATAATTAAATATAAACAAGGCAAGAAAAGAGAGAAATAATTTCAGTGAAAAAGAGCTTATGGTTATGCCAAAAACAACAACATGCTGAAATGGAAAAAGGTACTGCATTGCTGAGACAATAAGCATAGAAGTAGTAAGGTTTCCAATAATCCATTCCATCCAGCCAATCAGAAACCCGAAAAACTTGCCATAAGCATGCTTGGCAAAGTCATAAACCCCTCCAAGAGAAGGGTACATTGAGTTAAGCTCAGCAAAATAGCAGGTAATAAGAATTGATGCCAGGGACAAAAATACCCATGCAAATATCACTGCCCCCCCTCCAATGTTTATGCTAATTACAGGCAGAAAAAAGATTCCTGAGCCAACAGCAAGAACTATTGTCAGGATAACAATAGACCAGAAGCCAAGCGTTCTGTGTAGCTTAATTTCCTCAGTCATGTATTTTTCTTACAATAACTTATTTAAAAGGGTAATTGATTATTCAGAAGTGAGTAAGATTTAGCCAAGAAAGCAATCAAACAAAAAATCATGTCAATAGCAAGCCAGAAGAATCTTCCAAAACTGAAAAACAAAGCTTTTTAAAAAAAAGGCGTTTCAACGGATGCAATGCCAAAAACCCTCATTATTGCTGAAAAGCCAAGCGCAGGAAGGAAAATTGCCAGTGCACTTGCTGACGATAAAGTTCAGGCTGTTAAAAAAAAGAAAGTCTCTTTCCTGAAGCTGTCACACAAAGGCTCTGAAGTGTATGTGGTTTCTGCTGCAGGGCATCTTTACAGCCTTGCTGAGCAGAAGAAAGGCTCTTCTTATCCTGCATTCGAGATAAAATGGTTTCCAATCAGCGAGATTAACAAAAAGATGTCTCACATGAAGGAATATATCGATGTAATAAAAGAAGTGTCAAGCAAATGCGATGAATTCGTTATAGCCTGCGATTATGATATAGAAGGAGAAGTTATTGGATACAATGTGCTCAGGTTTGCCTGTGGAAAACAGGATGCAAAGCGAATGAAGTTCTCAACACTTACAAAACAGGAGCTAATTAATTCTTTTGAAAACGCTGAAAAAACAATTGACTGGGGGCAGGCTCACGCAGGTCTCGCCAGGCACAACCTGGACTGGCTTTATGGAATAAACCTTTCCAGGGCATTAATGAGCTCAATCTCAAAGACAGGCAGGTTTAAGGTAATGAGCATAGGAAGAGTACAGGGGCCGTCGCTTAAGATAATTACTGACAGGGAAAAAGAGATTCAGGACTTTTTGCCAGAGAAATACTGGAACATAAACATTATGGGGACAATAAAGCAGGATGAAATTCAGGCATCCCATGAAAAAGACAAGGTTTGGGAAAAGGAAGAGGCGGAGAGAATATTCAATAAAGTAAACGGGAAGAACGGAACAGTTGATGAAGTCTCAAAGGCTGAGAAAAAGATCTGGCCCCCCTTCCCTTTTGACCTGACCACATTGCAGACCGAGGCATACAGGAACTTCAGGCTTAATCCGAAGAAAACACTTGAAATCGCACAGCAGCTCTACCTGGGCTCATACATATCCTACCCGAGGACAAGCTCACAGAAAATACCGCCCAGCATCGGGTACAAGAAAATAATCACCAGCCTTTCTAAAAACCCAAAATATGCTGAGCTGGCTTCTGAACTCCTCAGCAAGAATAGCCTTAGGCCAAACAATGGAAAAAAAGAGGACCCTGCACACCCTGCAATATACCCAACAGGAATTTCACTAAAGACAACCGATGCGCTTGCGCTTAAGGTTTATGACCTGATTGTAAAAAGGTTTTTAGCGTCTTTTGGCGACATTGCTCTAAGAGAAAGCATGAATATCAGAATAAACATTGAAGGCGAAGCCTTCATAACTAAGGCAGTAAGAACAAAGCAAGAAGGCTGGTTAAAGCTTTACCAGCCTTACTCCAGCCTGAAAGATGAGCAGTTTTGCGATGCTGAAGAAAAAGACGCATTCACAAACAAAAAAACAGATCTGCTTGAAAAAGAGACACAGCCACCAAAAAGGTATACGCAGTCTTCGCTTATAAAAGAGCTGGAGAAAAGAAACCTTGGGACCAAGGCAACCAGGGCGCAGATTGTGGATACGCTTTACCAAAGGCAGTATGTTAAAAATGATCCCCTTGAAGCTACAGACTTCGGAATCAAGACTATAAAAATCCTTGAAAAATACAGCCCGAAGATTATTGATGAAGAGCTGACCAAGCACTTTGAAGAAGACATGGAGAAGATAAGGGAAAAAAAGAAGAATATGGATGAAACAATTGAAGAAAGCAAAGCAATCCTGAAGGATATTCTCCATGACTTTAAAAGTAAGGAAGAAAAGATAGGAAACGAGCTCAAGAATGCCTTATACGAAACAAGCAGAAAAGAAATTTACTTCGGCAAATGCCCAAGATGCAAAAAGGGAGACCTGATTCTAAAAAACGGAAAATTTGGCACTTTCATTGCGTGCTCAGAATACCCTGGCTGCAAACTTACTCTTACAATTCCCGGCAAGGCCAAGGCAAAATATGCCGAAGAGCAGTGCCAGCACTGCGGCTTTCCACTGGTAATAATTAAGTACCCCAGAAAAAAAGGAGAGAATTACTGCATAAACCCAGAATGCCCTGAAAAGAAAAAAAATGAAGAAAAAGATAAAGGTGAGCTGAATGAGCTTAATGAAAAAGCAAAGCAAAGAAAATGCCCAAAATGCGGAACTCCCTTGGTAGCAAGGAAAAGCATACATGGCTACTTTTTTGCCTGCCCAAAGTTCCCTAAGTGCAGGCACATTGAAAACATAAATTAAGCTTTTTTTTAATCAAGAAGCCAAAGCTTTCTTTTTAAAAAGGAAAGCATCTAAACAAAACAAAAGCTTTTTAACTGGCACCCAGCCCCTTTACGAGTTAGAAATGGTTTATTTGAAAAAAGCCTGGAAAAAAATCAAGAGATTCTGGAATTTTGTATGGAATGACAACTCGCCGCTCAGCTGGCTTCTCGCACTTGTAATCTCATACCTGATAATCAAATTCATTTTCTTTCCGGTTCTGGAATTCAGCCTTGGAACAAGCTTCCCCCTTGTAGCTGTTGTTTCTGGCAGTATGGAGCATAGGCTTTCTCCTGTAACAGACATCAACGGAAATATAGTTGTCGAAGAGAACGGGAACCACTTATACTCTATTTGCGGGAAAACCATCAAAGAAAGCAACAGGCTAGGCTTTTTTTCAAGAAAAATAAACCTTGAGAGATTCTGGCAAAGCTGTGGCCAGTGGTACAATGATTTCAATATAACAAAAGAAGATTTTTCCGGGTTTAGGTTCTCCAGAGGCTTTAACAGAGGGGATATAATGATAATTTATAACCCCAGCCCTGAAAAGATTCAGGTTGGCGATATAGTTGTTTTTGACTCTGAGTTTCTTAGCTACCCTATCATTCACAGGGTTGTCTCAAAGGATGAAAATAACGAGGGATTCTTCTTTTCAACCAAAGGAGACCACAATCCCGCGCAGAACCCTGATGAAAAGACTATTCATGAGTCAAGGCTTCATGGCAAAGCCGTTGCCAGAGTGCCGCTTGTTGGCTATGTTAAGATTGGGCTTTTTGAGCTCAAGAACTGGCTTTTTGCCAGATAGGAGGGAAAAAATGTTTTGTCCAAAATGTAAAAGCCTGCTTCTTCCAAAAAACGATGGAAGAAAAAAGAAAATGGTTTGTATGAGCTGTGGCTACGAAGAGCTTATGAAAGACGGCTCAACAATGACTTTCAATGAGAAGCTAAAGGAGAGAAAGAAGATAGAAGTCATAGAAAAAAAAGACGAAGGAAGCCTGCCTGTAACTGACATCTCATGTGAGAAATGCGACAACAACAAAGCCTATTTCTGGCTGCTGCAAACCAGGTCTTCAGATGAGCCGGAAACAAAGTTTTACAAGTGCACCGAATGCGGGCACATCTGGAGAGAATATCTCTAAAAAAGCAAGGCTTATCAGAAAAATATGAGAATCTCTGTAAAAGTCAGGTTAAACAAAAATGAAAGTAGGCTAGAAGCAGGGGAAAGCCCCGGCTCTTATACAGCTTTTATCAAAAGCCAGCCAGTTGAAGGCAAGGCAAATGCAGAGCTGATTAAGCTGGTTAAAAAAGAGCTTAAGTGCAGGAAAGCGCCAAGAATAATCTCAGGGAAAGCCTCAAAGAACAAGGTTCTTGAGGTATGAATAGCCAAGAAAAATTATAAATACGTTATAAATAACCTATCTCTTTCTAGCCAACTCAAGAAAAGGCAGAGTTCCATTTGCCAGGAATTGGAGGGTTGCACCGCCGCCTGTGGACACAAAGTCGAACTTTCTTGTCAAGCCCATTGACCTGACCAGCCAGGCAGTATCCCCCCCACCAACAATGGTTTTTGATGAAAGAGCTGACAGGAAAAGCGCAATGTCTTCTGAAGAAACCCTAAAATCTTCAACCTCATAAATGCCTAAAGGGCCATTCCACACCACGGTCTTTGAATCAGATATAATCTTAACAAAATCCAGCAAAGTCCTGTACCCTAAGTCAACGCCATAATGCTGCTTCGGGATTTTTTTGCAGTCAACGTACTTAATAGCAACAGGAGCCCCTAAGCTTCTTGACACCAAAACATCGGAAGGCAGAACGATTTTTTCTGACTTTAGGAGCTTTGCTGCAGAATTTACAAAGTCCGGCTCATAAAGAGACTTTCCCACATCAAATCCAAGAGCCCTATAGAAAGTGAAAATCATTGCTCCGCCAAGCAGGACCTTATCAGCTTTGCTAATGAAGCTTTTGATAAAAGTAAGCTTGGTTGAAAGCTTAGACCCACCCATAATGATTACTAAAGGGCGTTTTGCCTTTGAAAGGTCAAGGTGGCTAAGCTCCTTCTGAACCAGAAGGCCTATTGCAGGCTTAATATACTTTGAAATTCCGTAGTTGGAAGCATGCTTCCTGTGCATCGTAGCAAAGGCATCATTAACAAAAACATCGCCCAAAGAAGCAAGAGACTTTGAGAATGAAGAGCTATTTTCTTTTTCTTCATGGAAAAACCTAATGTTTTCAAGAAGTACCAGCCCGGATTTTGAAGGTGAAGCAAGCTCATCCTCAAGAGCCCTGAAAGAAACCTTCTTCCTGAGCTTTTTTGCCAGCAACTCAGCCACCGGCCTTAGCGACAGGGTTTTATCAAAGGACTTTGGCCTTCCAAGGTGAGAAATTATGGTAATCTTCCTGGGTCCCCTAGAGATTATGTACTTTAGTGTATCAAGCGAAGCCGTAATCCTCTCATCATCAAGAACTTTCCCATTCAGGACAGGAACATTATAGTCAGCCCTCAAAACAACTCTCCTGCCTTTAAGGCTCAGGCTTTTTACTGTCATTAAACTCACTTTGAAGCCCTCCTTATAAAAACCTGCTCATCAGATATGTCAAACTCATAGTCATAGCAAGGCTTAAACTTGCCTATCTTTGAAACAAATCCCGGAAGCAGAATCCTGTCTCCTTTGAACTCCAGCTCTGAAATAACCTTACCCTTTTCTTCATTGGTTTTGTCAGACAAGTCAATTCCAAGGTCTGTGAGAACATTTGGCTGGTCTTTTTTGCTCTGCTCTTTGAATAGTATGGATTTCTTGTAAATATACTCTGCAAGCCTGGAAGCTATATTTATGCCAGTTGCTTTTGTAATCCCCTGAAGGCCCGGACTGAGGTTTACTTCGATTACCAAAGACCCCCTTGTGCTAGGGATTACATCAACTGCACAGATGTCAGCATTTATTGCCCTTACAGTCCTAACAGCAAGGCTTTTCAGCTCAGTTGATATTTCAAGCTTTTCTGTTGTTGCCCCTGCATGAATGTTTGCGCGCTTCTCTCCTTTTTTTGCAACCCTCTTATACCCATAAACCTCATCTCCAATTACAAGAAGCCTGTAGTCAACACCGGAAGATTCTATATACTCCTGAATAAAGAAAGGCTGCTTAAGGTGGCTAAGCGTATCAAGGATTGAAGTGGCTGTTGCAAGAGAATCAAGATAAATAACGCCTTTTCCCTGAGTTCCGTTTGGAATCTTGACAATTAAAGGATAATCTGAAGTCTCAACAAATTTCTTTGCAGAAGCAACCTTAGAGAAAAGATAGGTTTTTGGCATTGCCACTCCCCACTTCTGAAGAACAAGGTGCGTAAGAATCTTGTCATGGCCTATATCAAAGCTCTCGGGGCGCAACGGCATATAGCTTGACTCAGCAAAAGCATGGGCTAGAGCCCTCAGCGTCACAGCATATCTGAAAGAGCCTTTAAGAAAAACAGCATCATATTTTGTAACAATCTCCTTTCCCTCATAAAAAACCTTCCATCCTTCCCTGTCGAGGCTTACCTGAAGCTCTTTTATATTAAGGCTGTCAACTGAGTCAAAAAACTTTCCAAGCTCCTTGCAAGCCCATTCAGAACTTGTGCTTCCGAGACTGATAACTGCACACTTCATAAAAATCACTCCAAAGGGTTTATGAGAAAGCCTAGCTTCCTTAGCGAGTTTTTTCCAAGCAGAAGCGGAAACTTAAGCCTGCTCCTGTCTGCGATTGTAAAATTGGATTCAATTGTCTTGCCCTTAACAGTAATCTTAGCCCTTACAACAGCCCTTTTAGCTACGCCCAGGCTGGACTTGACCTTTTCTGTTTTTAGCAGGGGGCCTAAAGAAAGCTCTGCTGCAAGGCCAACATCAATTGAAGAAACACCTGCACCTGTATCAATCTTGGCAATTACCTTTGTAGAGTTTCCATCGCTCCCAAAAACCTCTACTACCTCGTTTAGCCCAATACTGTTTGACATTTTTAACATCTTCTTATTCTTTTGGCTTCAGCAGTACAAAAGGAATAATGTCCCTTAGAGATTCCTGCTCTGTAAGAAAAACAATAAGCCTGTCTATTCCAATTCCCAGGCCGCCTGTAGGCGGCATGCCGTACTCTACTGAAGTTATGAAATCATTATCCTTTGGCATGGCTTCTTCATCACCGAGCTCCCTGTCCCTCTCCTGCTTATTGAACCTTTCTTTCTGGTCAAGCGGGTCGTTAAGCTCAGAATATGCATTTGCAAACTCGCTTCCTGCTATAAAAAGCTCAAACCTCTCAGTAAAGCCCTCCTCTTTCCTATGGGCTTTTGTAAGTGGGCAGACTTCAATAGGGTAGTCAAGTATGAAAGTAGGCTGAATAAGCTTTTCCTCACAAGCCTGCTCAAAGATTGCATTAATAAGCAGGCCCCTTGTTAGTTCCCCCCTAAGCTCTACATCGCTAAAGCTATCTACTATTTCCTTAAGCTCTTCTGTGCTTTTAATAGAAACATCAATGCCTGCAAGGTTCTTAATAGCATCAACCATCTTAACCTTGCTAAAAGGCTTTCCAACATCAATCTCGTGCCCTTTGAACATAAACTTTGTTTTTCTGAAAACCTTTTTTGCGCATTCCCTGATAACTGTCTCTGTAATTTCCATCATGTCATTGTAGTCAGCATACGCCTGGTAGAGCTCAAGCATGGTAAATTCAGGATTGTGGTTTGTGTCTATCCCCTCATTCCTGAAGCACTTGCCCATGTCAAAAACCTTTTCGAACCCTCCGATAATAAGCCTTTTAAGAAACAGCTCAGGTGAAATCTTAAGGTAAACATCCAGATCCTGGGCGTTATGGTGGGTAATGAAAGGCCTCGCATTTGCCCCCCCATAAACCGTCTGCAGAATCGGGGTTTCCAGCTCAATAAAGCCCCTGTCAAACAGAAAATCCCGAAAGAACCTGATTATTTCATGCCTCTGCCTGAAGACCTTCCTCGAATCAAGGCTCATAATCAGGTCAACATACCTCTGCCTGTACTTTATCTCAACATCCTTTATTCCGTGGTACTTCTCCGGAAGCGGCCTTATTGACTTGCACAGAACCTTAAAGCTTTCTGCAAAAATACTTATTTCACCAACTTTAGTCTTTCCAACACTTCCATTTACACCAATAAAGTCCCCAATATCAAGAAGCTCATTAACCTCAAAGCCTTTTGTTGTATCCTCTTTAAATACAACCTGAAGGTCATCCCATTCATCCCTGACTGTGAAGAAGGCAATTCTGCCCATTCTCCTTACTCTCATTATTCTTCCAGCATAGCTTTCCTTTCCTTTAGGCAGCTCCCCGCTCTTGCTGTTTTCATACTGATGCTTTATCTCAGAAGAGCTTTTTCCCTTTTCAAACTTATAGGGGAATGAGTTTATTTTCTGGTTCCTTAGCTCTTTAAGCTTTGAAATCTTTTGCTGGATTAGGTTTTCTTCCGGGTCCATGAGCCTTATGAAAAGCGTTCTATTTTTAAACTTTACCGAATGCTTTTAAAATATGCTGCTAAAAAGGCTTTAAAATTCAGTAAAACATTAAAAAAAGCACATTAAAAAAGGGGATTTATGAAACCTGTTAAGCAAAAAAAGCGCGCTGGCTTTGTAATGATAAAAGAATCAGTCCTTGAAAGAATGAAAAAAAGCGACAAGTCTAGCAAGGGCTCTGTTGATGATGAGGTTCTCCCGCTTTGCAACGCAATAAACAGGCTTAACGGGCTTGCAACAACAAGCTCATGCTCGGGGAGGATTTCAGTTGTTAAAGGAGAAGAAGGAGAGAAAACCAGGAATGCCTGGCTCTTTAAGAGCCACACCCCTGTAAATATGATTGACTTGCTAAGCATTAAGCTCCCTCAGGATTTAACCCTGTTCAAGATGGAGGGTGCAATAATACATGTTGCCTGTGAAAGCATTGAGAAAGCAAAAAAGCTTATTGAAGCCTCAAAGAGTGCCGGAATAAAAAGAGCAGCAATAATATCGCTCAGGGAGAATAAAATAATGGTGGAGATTATTTCCGGAGAGTCTCTCTGCTTTCCTTACTCAATAAACAAAAAGTTGCTTATAAGCCAAGAACACCTCGAAATCTGCCTGGAGGTTGCAAACAAAAAACTTAGGCGTGCCAGAGAAAAATTAAAAAAGCTGGAAAACGCCATAATTCCAGTGGCTAAGAATCTTTCATAATAGCAGAGTTTCTCATAAAAATCCAGCCGAGAATCCTGCTAAGCTTAATTGGATCATGCCTTAATATCTGTTTTTCGTTAATCAGGTCTGCCATAATGTATCGCGTGTCCTTTTTAACAGCCTTTAATGCATTCTTTTTCTCCAGCCTGTAGTTTTCAAGCAGATGCAAAGAAGGCTTTTTTGAGTTAATCAGGACTATATCCGGCTTAACAAATTTTTCTACTTCATCCAGAATCGCCTCAACAGTTTCATTTTCCATTTCTCCGGGCTCTGTCATAATATTAGATACAAGAATCTTTTTCGCCCTAGAGCTTTTTACTGAGGATGCAATTTCCGGCACAAGAAGGTTAGATATTAAGCTTGAGTAAAGGCTCCCCGGGCCAAGGATTAAAAAATCAGAGTCCCTGATTGCCCTTATTGCATCAGGGTTAGGAAAAATCTGGTCTACTTCTTCAATGAAGAATCTTTTCGCACCTTGCTTTGAGCCTAAAAGAAAACTTCTTATCTCAGTTTCACCCTTAATGACCTTTCCATTGCCAAGCTCTGCACAAAGAGTTGTGCTGCTGTATGTAACTGGAATTACTTTGTGCTCCTTTATTCCGAGAATGCTGTGGGCTTTTTCAAGAGCTTCATCAAAAGAGCCATAAATCTGGGCCAGGCCGGTAAGTATAAGGTTTCCAAGGCTGTGGTTGTCCAGCTTCTCGTCAAACCTATGCCCAAAAACCTTAGTCCATGCTTCTGTCTCCTCGGATAAAGCTACAAGACAGTTTCTAACATCCCCTGGAGGCACAATTCCATACAAGGTCCTAAGAATTCCCGTGCTGCCCCCATTATCAGAAACATTTACAATTGCATTTATCCTTACATCAGGAATTCTTTTCAACGCAAGAAGAAGATGAAATGAGCCCGTGCCTCCCCCGATAGAAGTTACAATCATCCTAAAAAGTATGCAGAAATAATATTTAAAGCTTTTTGAAGGCAGCAGGTTGCCTGAAAAGTGTTTTTAAATTGCTCACAAAGATTTAAAAATACTGCTAAACTTTCCAGGGCAGGAAAATGAAAAAGGTTGTCTTTTTGATTATTTTGGCACTCATGGCATATAATGCCTATGGTTACTCAATAAGGTTTGAGCTTAGAGATTACTCTACCTCTGAGCCAATCTTAGAGGGCTCTGTAGACATTGTTGCTTATCAGGATGATAAAAAGGAAACTTTCTCGTTTTTACTTAACAACTCAAGCCAGGTTGAGCTTAACCTTAGTAAAGCCGGTGCCTGGAATTTTGAGATTATGATTGACCAAGTTGGAACTCCGGGGAATGATTATTTTGTCAGGCATTATTCTGAGATTGAAGAGAGAATAACAAGCCAGAGAATCTTTTTATTCAGGGTTGGCTCAGTCAGGGGAAGAGTCGAAGACATAAACAAGAACCTGGTAAGTGATGCGCTTGTAAGGATTGAGTGCGAGGAAAACAGGTTCATCAAGATAAGCCTTAACACAGACTTTTTCGGTACATTTGAGGCTGAAAACATCCCGGCCGGAAGCTGTGTTGCCTACGCATCTTTCCAGGATGCAATTGGAATTGAAGAGTTTAGCTTAACAAAGGGAGAAATAAAAAGCATCGTTGTAAAACTCGACAGAAAGGTTATGTCAACAAAGATTATGATAAGAAGATTCGCTATATGGGGATTAATCAGCCTGGGCGGCCTGAGCGTGCTGCTTTTTGTGATGATTCGGGCTAAAAAAAGCCATGCAGGAAAGAAAGCAAGTAAAGAAAGCTACGAAAAAGGCCAGAAAAAAACGGAAAATAACAACTTGGACAGAGGGCACACGCTTATTGAGATAGACCACAGCTTTGACGATGAGACCCATCCCGACAATAATAAAAATGAGGAAAAGAAGATTGTACCATCAAAACTAAAGCAGGTAATGGAGACGCTAAAAGAGAATGAAAAGCAAGTTGTCCAGTACTTTATAAGCAACAACATGGAAGCTAAGCTTTCAAAGGTTCGATTTACTCTTAAAATACCCAAGACTACCTTTTTTAGGATAATCAAATCGCTTAAAGACAAGAAAATACTTATTGAAGATTCTGAAAACCCTAGAAAAGCAAGAATAAGCAGGGATTTGCTTTGATGAATTATTAAGGAACTTTTTCAACTCTTTGGAACAACCTAAAACGCTTAAAAATCTTTTGGGACAATTAAGAGAACATAAGAACGCACTGTTCCAGGAAAGGCTTATAAAGGTGGTAGCACATAATAGGATAAAACACAGACGCGCAGAATTTGTGTTTTGTCTTTTTATTTTTCTTTTTTTTTTAATGCTTGTTTCAAGCCTTGCAATAATAGCAATAAACTGCTCTTTTGTCGAGGATTCATATAGGCTTGCCAACCCTGGAATAAGCGAGAGGTTTGCTGAGGACATAACCTTGTTTCTAAGGGGAGAAAAAGAAAGAATCCATTACCTGGACCAGAAAGAAATAGAGCACCTATATGATGTAAGAGAGGTTATGAGAGTAATTATTCCTGTTGCATCGGTTATTCTTCTGCTTTCTTCTCTATCAATTGTCCTTCTTGTAGAGAAGGGTTTTTTAGGTAAGAAGGGCATAACCCAGGGGTTTTTAATTGCATGCCTATTGCTGGCAGTTTTTTTAGCTGCAGTGATGGTTTCCTTCACCTGTTCTTTTGAGCTTTTCCATGTTATTCTTTTTCCTGAGGGAAATTATACATTTCCTTATTATTCTATGCTGATTATAAGTCTGCCCGAAAGCTTCTTTATAAATTTCTTTTTGGTGTCTGCAGGGCTTGCTGTGCTTGTAAATGCTTTCATTATGCTTCTGCTTCTGGAATTACATAAAAGAAAAAATAGCAAAAACCCCTAGCTTTGCTTAAGAAAGTCCTTTAGGTTTTTGAAAGAGGTATTTGGCCCTGGCTTCTCTGCGACATGCTGTTGCTTCTGTTGCGAAGAGGATAAATAAGGCTTAATCATGGCTTTTCCATAAACCCCGTCATACCCTGGTGAAACCTGAATCTTTCCCTCCCTGTTCTGAATAATAACCTCTGCAAGCTCTTTTGCTACAACCCTGCACAAATCATCAAAAGGCGTGTTTAGGAGAACATTGAATTCATTTCCAAAAGCAGCTATTAAAGCATTATAAGTCTCCCAGGTTTTCTTTGAGCCAGGGGCAGTTCCGTTTAGTGCTGAGATAATTTCTGACAAAGGAATCAGGTGCCTGAAAGAGCCCGATTGCTTAGGCTCAGCCCTGTCTGCAAGAGTGTTTACCCTGCTTAGCACACCTATGGTCAGCGGCCTCCGGCACTTCGGGCAGAGTTTATTGAATTTTAGGGCTTCATTTGGCTCCAGGCTCACTTCGCAGTTCCTGTGTCCATCAAAATGGTACTTTCCATAAGCCGGGTCAACCTCTATTGTTCCCATGAAGCCTTCTTTTTCCCTTATTGAATTAATCAGGGATTTGTAGTCCATTTTTATGTCAAGAATGTTGGCTTCCCTTCCCAGCCGCCAGGGCCAGAAGCTATGAGAGTCTGAATTGGATACAAGGTTAAGCCTGTCTAAAGATGAAAGAAGCCTGTTCATTGCAGGATTTGAAGAAAGCCCTGTCTCTAGAGCATAAATTTTTTTGTGCTTATCACCGCAGCACTCTTCTAAGGAGTCAAAACCGCTTTTCGAGCCGAATATCCCAAACCACGGAGTCCATGCATGGGCCGGGATTACCTCATTTAAATTGTCTATCTCTTTTACCTTTTCTATAAATTCCGGAGCAGCAATCCCAAGGGTTGGCCTTCCGTCTGAAGCAAGAGAGCCATGCTTTGATAACGCCTCGTTTACCTGCAATGCTGTGTCTATATCTTTTGAGAGCAGGACAAAATGCACCTTCCTGGCTTTATTGTCCTGCGAATAAGCCAGGGAAACCTCTGACTGAAGCACAAAGCTAAAATCCTTTTCAGTCTTAAGAAAGCCTGTCCCATCCTCAGAAAGGCTCTGGCGAATTTCCCTAAGCCATTCAGGGTGTGTAAAATCCCCTGTTGCAAGAAGGCCCAGGCCTTTAACCCTCGCCCATTTCTCAAGATTTGGAATAGTAATAGCAGAAGAAGTAGCCCTTGAGAACCTTGAGTGTATGTGAAGATCTGCAAAGATCATATATCATCATCTAGGTCTCTTTTCTTTCTTCTCTTGCCCTTTATTTTCTTAATCTCGTTCTCAAGGTTAAGCTCTTTTAGAAGCTCCTTATACCTGTTTCTGATTGTAACCTCAGTAACCCCGGCAACATCTGCAACCTCTCTTTGCGTCCTTTTCTCCCCATTAAGAAGGGCAGCTACATAAAGTGCGGCAGCAGCTATGCCGGTTGGGCCCCTGCCAGAAGTCAGCTCCTTTTTCTGTGCCAAGTCAAGCAAGTCAACAGACTTGGTTTGGGTTTCAGGCGAAAGCTTCAAAGAAGATGAAAACCTTGACAGGTAATCCATAGGGTTTGAGGGAAGAATCCTTATATTAAGCTCCCTGGTAATAAACCTGTAAGTCCTGCCAATCTCTTTTTTGTCAATCCCGCTTGCCTCGCTAAGCTCATCCAGCGTTCTCGGGATTTCATGCGCCCTGCAGGCTGCGTATAATGCGCCCGCAACTACAGACTCCATGCTCCTGCCTCTTACCAGGCCTCTTTGCACGGCTAATGTATAAATTCTGGCTGCTTCCTCCTGTACAGATTCCGGCAGGTTAAGGAAAGAGGTTATCCTCTTCAGCTCAGCAAGAGCCAGCTTAAGGTTTCTCTCTATAGCTGTGGTAATCCTCTTCTGCCATCTCCTGAGCCTGATAAACTTATTCTTGGACTTGCCCTCAAGCCTGCTTAAGTCTGCTGTAGAGCCAATTGCAGTGCCAAGCCCCTGGTCGTACTGTGAATAAGACATAGGGGCTCCGGTCCTCCTCTTTGACACATCATCAGAGTCCTCAAAATCCCTCCAGTCCTTGCCGTGGTCTATAAGCTTGTCCTCTATAACAAGCCCGCAGTCTTTGCAGATAATCTCTCCCTTGTCTTTATTGAAAAAAAGGTTTATGCTCCCGCATTCAGGGCATCTTTTTATGAATTTGTTCATTTTTATCACCAACGCGCTGGATAAATGAAAAGTTTTATAAATTGTAATTAAGCAAGATTTATAAACTTTTCCATACAAAGGGTATAAGAATGAGAAAAAGCCAGTTTTCTATGGAAACCCTAATGGTCGCAGGATGGGTTTTTGTCGTGGTTATGGGCGTTTTTTCTGTTGCCGCTGCCTTCGGGGTTTTTGACCTTGAAAACTTTAAGCAGCCCTACTGCAAGATTTACAGTACATTTGATTGTGAGGACTTCGGCTTAGATCAGAATAATAATCTGCAAATTGCCCTGAAAACAGACTCATTAGTCAATATATCTATCTTAAGGGTCAAGGTCGAAACAACAAGAGGCAGTGATTTAGATACCATCGGCCCCAATGAATATAGACCTCCAGATTGCAAAACAAAGGAGGGAGGGAGTTGTCAGACAAAAAAAGTAAGGAAGGGTTATCCTCGTCAAGAATACCCAATCCTGGCCGCAGGAACTCCTATTCAGATAGAAGTACCAAACCCTTCAGGTAATAAAAGGTTTTCCGGGGATATTATTATTGAGTATGTGTTTGTTTCCGGCACAGGAGATATTAATGCAAATGAAGTGGGTCGCATAAGAACCGCAAGAGGCCAGATACTGGTTTCGTGAAAACAAAAAAGATTAAATAGTTAAATGCAAAAAAGGATTAACAAAGAATCAGGATGAAAAACCCAGCAAGAGCCCAGGCAGCCATGGAGTTTATGATTACCTATGGCTGGATCCTGTTTATCGGAGTTGCAATCATTGCAGTAATTGCTACCTTTACCAACCTGGATGCACTTGCCTTTAGGGCGCAGAAATGCGAAATATACTCAAGCTTTAAATGCCTTTCATTTGCATTAGATTCAAATGGAGAATTGCAGGTAATCGTAGGAAACAGCGCACAGGATGAGCTAACCATTACAAGCGCTAGCTTAATTTTAGATTCAGGGACTGTGACAGAAACCTCTTCTTTAACATTAAAAAGAGGTACTGGAGCAGATTCGCGCGAAACTATAACATTCAACAATGTAGGCAGGAAAGTTGACGGCAAGATTGAGATAACTTACTATTTTGGGAATGCGGATGCTTCAACACATACAGCAGTTGGCTACATATATACAAGAAGATAAAGCTCTTGTTCTTTTTTTCTGGGAATGAAAGATGGGAAGCAGGAAAGAAGCATTTAAGACCAGGGAGAATGTTTTCGACAGGTTTACAATAGCCAACATCATGAAAATCTGCCACCAGCTGGGCATTCCCGAAGACAAGCTAATGCCTATCTCTATCGGCAAGGAAGCTAACCTCTTCAAAGCCTCATCGCCAGAAAGGGATTATGCAATAAAAATATACCGCTTAGAAACATGCGACTTCAACAGGATGCAAGATTACCTTAAAGGAGATTACCGGTTTAAAAGCCTGAAAAACAAAAGGCAGGTTATATTCGCCTGGGCTAAAAGAGAATTCATTAACCTCAGGGCTGCAAGCTCTTCGGGAATTGCCTGCCCTCTGCCCTACTTAAGCAAATTCAACATAATAGTGATGCAGTTTATAGGAAAGGAATGGCCCAGCCCAAAGCTTAAGGATGCCCTGCTCAAAAGCAAGAAAGCCAAGCTTGAGATGCTGCAGAAAACCTGCCGGCAGGTAAACATGCTGAAGAAGATAAACCTTGTACATGGCGACCTGTCTGAATACAATATATTGGTAAAAGAGCAGGAGCCCTGCCTGATTGACTTCTCACACTCTTCTCCTGCAGACTCTGCCCTTGGAAGGGAACTCTGCCAAAGAGACAGAGAAAATATAATGCGGTTCTTTAAAGGAATTGGGCTGGAAGAAGATAAAATACAAAAAGAAATATCGAAAGCCTGAAGCCCATCAGACCAGCGGAGCCTGCCCGCCGTACAAAGCCTTAAACTTGGAATTTGAAAACTCCAGCGTGTACATGTTAAGGTCGCAGTTTGTTGCCCTCATCTTGATTACCTGCAAAGACCTTATTACCTTCCTGTACTGCTCAGTCCTCTCAAGGTAGATAATGCCATCAGAAAGGTAATCCTCAACCCCGTACTCGCTGTACCTTGACTTGTCCAGTGGCATTTCTGAAATCAGGAATGAAGTAACCTTCTGCTCCCTGAAAGACTCAAAAATATGGAAAAGCTCAGCCCTGGGGTTTTCAAACCTGCTAAGAATGTATAGCGCTGACAACGAATCCAGGGTAAATATGTCAAGCTTTGACTGCGTCTTAAACTTCCGGATAAGGTTTTTAATAACATTAATCCAGTCACCCTGCTCCCCAATCTTTGTATCCTTTACCTCTCTTCTCAGCGCTCCAAGGTCAACCACAACAAGATTGCCTTTTTTTGAAGAGTTAACCTCGCGGATTTTTTCATCAACCCTTGACACATCAGAGACAATAACAGTATTTATCTTAGACATGTCAAAATCCAAGTTTACTGCATGGTTGACAAGAGACCAGAAAGACTGCTCCAAAGAGATGTAAAGGCAGGTTTTGCCCTCTAGCAAAGTGTTGTAAAACATCGTGCTGAATGCAAACGAAGACTTCATAGAGCCTGATGTGCCTGCAAGCAGGATAACGCTCCCTTCAGGAATGCCCCCCTGCATAACCTCATCAAAGCCCTCAACATAAGTCTTAATTCTTGAGATTTCGTTTTTATTTATATTCGGCTGAGTCATTTTTTAACGCCTCCTGCAACTCTCATATTATTAATCTTTCCGGTTTTTATGCCTATAACAACATATTTCTGGTTTGACTTGTCTATAAACAAGTGAGTCCCGACCACCATCCCATCAAAGTCATACTTGTACAAAAGCCTTCCTTTATACTCACCAGGGTCCTCAGAAGAAATAAAGTCTGTATTTCCAAGCTGCGGGGTTATTGGTGAAACCCCAGGGACATAATTAACAACAAAAGAGCCCTCGGCATCAATAACATAAACGGAGTGGTCAAAAGAGCCAACAATAATTTCCAGCTCCCCATCCGAGTCAAGGTCAGTAACAATCGGAGGGTTAACTATCCAGAAATCTGTCTCAAAGTTCCAAAGCTCTTTCCCATCCCTGTCCAGGGCATAAACCTTATTGTCACATGAGCCAAACACAATTTCCTGAAAGCCATCTGAGTTAATGTCTGCAATTGTAGCCTCAGACACAATCTTCCCGTCTGTCTCAAAGCTCCATACCAAAGAGCCTGTTGAGGAGATGCAGTAAAGGCTATGGTCAAAAGAGCCAAACACAATAAACTTCTCCTTGGTGTTTTTTATATGTGATATTATTGGCTTTGCCGTAATCTTATCCTTTGCCTTAAAGTCCCACTTAAACATGCCCAGGCTGTTAACTGCAAAAAGCTTTCCCTCGTTTGTCCCAAAAAGAATAATGTCATCATCCACACCAGAAAGCAAAGCAGGGGCTGATTCAATCGGCGAGCCAGCATCATATCTCCAGATCACAGAGCCAGTATAATCCAGGCAGTACAAAAAGCCGTCTGAGGCTCCGAAGACTATCTCGGGAAAATCATCCTCATTTACATCAGCAACCAGGATGTCAGAGCGGATTTTCCCGCTGGTTTTGAACTTCCACACAAGGTTCCCATCAGCATCAAGCACAAAAAGAATCCCATTTTCCGAGCCAAAAATAATCTCTTTCTTCCCGTCTTTATTAATATCGTACAAAACCGGGGTTGTATAAATGCTAAAAGAAGACTCAGAATCCAGAAACAATGACTGAATCCCTGAAAGCTTTTCTTTCAGGTCGTAGAGCCATTTAACCTTAGACTCATCATTAATCACATAAAGCCTTCCATCTTTAGTTCCAAAAACAATCACTGCTTCATTTGAGCTTTCCTCAAGCTTGCCAGCAACCGGGCCCACAGAGATGTCAGAGCTTGAATTAAATTCCCAGACCTTAATCAGCTTTAGGCTTTCCCTTCTCCTCATAAGGTTATCGAGCAGTGACATGAATAAGAGACTCAGGGAAGGTTTATTTAAAGTTTTTTCACTACTAAGCTAAAATCAACTTGCCTCAGCCTCAAAAACAATCCCTGCTTCTTTTTCTCCGGGAGGCTCTTCTCTTGGTACTTCTATCTGGATATCTACATTGACCTCATCCAGCCCTGTGCTGTATTCAAAATCTGAGATAACTAAGGTCAGCACTTCGGAAAGGTTAAACCAGCTCATTTTAGAAAGGTCAGTATCAATGCTTCCTAGAAAGATTTCCCTTGCTTTTGCCTGGAAATAGCTTGTATTCAAGGCCCTTGTAGAAAAGAGCTGAGTAGTGTTCATTAAAATATCGCACCTGATGTTTCCGTCATTTCTAATCCTGAAAGGATGCGGGTCATTAGTTGAAGTGTTTTTAGTCATCGAAGGAGCAATAACTGAAAAGTTAACTGTATTATTCACCAAGGTTATATTGACAAGCGATTGTATTGTTACTTCAAAGGTCTCTGAAACATCGCCGTAAGCCTCTCCATCGTGGGGAGTTACATTCCACCTGTAAGTTGCAATATCAAGCTCCTGCACAGGGGTATAGCTAAGGTCGCTTATTCCAGAATCTGTAACAACCGGCACAGAGCAGTAATCAGGAAGTGAGCAAGCGCCTTCCCTCCGGATTTCTATTGAGTAGGTTATTGGGTCTCCATCATCATCTGACGCTGCTTCCCACTCAAATGCTGGCCTTCTGTTAGTTGTCGTGCTTTCATGAGCCGGAAGAAGCAGGCTTCCCATTATCGGAGGCGTGTTTCTTATTGTGAGATTGTCCGAATACAGCCTCAAAGACTCACCATAGCCATCGTTTACAAATACATCGCATTTCCATTGCTCGTGCTTTGTGGTCATTGAAAGGTCAATTACATCCGGCTGGTGGGCATTTAAGCCGGCAATATGGTTCGCCCGGATTTGCTCTTCAGTCAATGTAACATTATACATCCTAAAGTCATCAATTAACCCATTAAACCACCTTACTGGAGTCTCGCTATAATGGCTTGAACCGATAGTGTGGCTGTAAGCCCCGCTAAGCGTAACTGTTCCTGCACCCTGAGTAAGAGAGCCAACAATATCCCCATTAACATACATTACAGAAGTATTGCTGGCTCTGTCATGCGTAACAGTAACATGAGTCCATTCATCAGGAGAAATAACAGAAGCTGCTGAAAGGTCGTTTCCATTATACCTAAACCTCAATGTTCCAGTATTGGTTGAAATCTCAAAATGACAGTTGTTAGGTGTATTTATGATTCCCCATATGCCTGAAGCTGAGCCATGCCAGCCTTTCCAGTATACCCAGGCCTCTATAGTTATGTCGCTAAGGGTTGTGCCTGGAGAAAAAGAGTCTGTTGGAAGGCTTATGTATTGCGTGCTTCCGTCAAACTCATAGCATCCGCCTGAAACGCAGTCATCTCCGGTCCTATAAGCAGGGGCACGGCTCTGGTTGCCTCCGCCCAAGGTACCATGGTTATCCTTATCAGAGTAATCCCTTATTGCCCCTGACGTTGCAACAGAAACATTTGAGTCAAAGGGCATATTCAGGGCTGTAAGCGAGTTCTCATCTTTATACCAATTAAAGAGAAATGTCAGGTTTTCCCCATCGCCAGCAGAAACATTAACAGGTGCACATGTCAGGTTATTTCTTGTGTATGCAGTGCCATTATAAAGCTCCTCTATTTCTATTTCAGAAATAGTCCTGTTGAAAATTGTAACCTCATCAATCTTGCCAAGCCAGTAATAATCATCATCATGATTTCCCAGGTAAATATTCCGGTTGAAGAAGTAAGAAGAATAATTTATTTTCCGTCCTTCCTGCGCATTAACATACAAGACAGCAGTTGAGCCGTTCATTGTTACAGCTATATGAGTCCACTCGGTTGTTGCAGAAATGTCCCCAGAGCCCCAAGGAGTGTCCTGGATTCCCATATCCCAGTTGCCGCTGTTTATTCCAATATAAAAACGGTTGTTAATCCCGCCTTCCTGGCCAGCGCTCATAAACATCCTGTTTGTGCCAGTTGCTCCCGCCTTAACCCACATAGAGAATGAGTGTGGGTGAGTGCTTGGATTTAAACCTGAGCCATAGTTAAGGTTCACATAATTTCCTGTTCCATTAAACTCAAAAGCCCCGGCTGCATAGCCTTCCCTGACATTTGTTGCCCCATTATTCGTCCCATGGTTTCCATAATAAGAGCTGTCTTTAACATCATTATCAAGGTTCCAGTAGCCCGCTACCTGGCTATCAAGCCTGGAGTGAACATGAATCCTGGGGTTGTCATGCTCAGGAAGCCTGCTCCAGAAGCCATTTGAGCATACATAATCTCCCTGCACTGTTCCTGTCTCAACACACAAGTTAGACTGGTTTACACAGCTAAGAGGAGAATTGCAGCAGGCAGCATAATACGTCCCGGCAAGGCTGGTATTTCTTAAGTACTCACCGGAGTCATCGCCACAGCATCCCAATGAAGTGCCCGGGTCATAACCACCAAAGGAAAAAGACTCCCCACCATTTATCCAGGTTAAAGCCTCGCAATTATTAATATCAGTTGTACAGTACTCCTCCCCATCATCCCTATCTCTTGCTATACAGCCCATATCGCAGTATATATCGGTCCCACCCCTGCAAGTCATGGGCTCAACATCATCACAATCCTCGCTTCCTGGCCCTGCACAGTCATACTGGCACCTTGAGGAATTGTGGTCTCCACAAGCTATATTGCCTAGAGATGCATTGCAGGCTGTACAGTTAAAGCACATAAACATATCTATTGTTAATCCATACTCAAGCTCAGAGTCGCAATAGCCAAAAGCGCATTCATCATTATCCTGGCATCCCTCACAACCCAGGGGAATTCCTCTCTGCCAGTAAGTTGGCTCTCCACTGGCTGCACAATACCAGCCTGAATCATTTGCTTCCTCGCAGTTAGCAACATCAATCTCAAACCCTAGGTCAGACTGGTTGTTGCAGTCATAAAGATCACCATTCCAGCAAAGCATATGCTGGTAAGAGCTGTTATGCTCTACAAAATTCCCCTCAAAGCAACAATCATTTTCAAAGCCAGTATCATTAAAGCTGTCTGATACGCCATCATTGCCACAGCAGTAATTAAGGTTTGAAAACCAGACAAAAGGCTCACACCCGTTTCCAGAAGCCTCACAGTAGCTCTGCGCATCATTCCTGTCGTGGTTAGTAAAAAGACAGCCTTCCTCATCATGGCAGGATTGCGTGTCTGTATAATTTACCTGAGTTACGCAGCACCACTCGCCTTCACAGGGAAGCTCACAGTTTGTGCTGTTGCCAAAATCCCCGTTAGAGCAGCTTGCATTGCCAAAAAAGCATGTCTGGCCATCAAGGTGCCCCCAGCCATAAACATTAGAAGATGTGCCGTTAAGCGCCTGGCTTACACTGCACACTATATTTCCATGATAACAGGTTCTCTCTGTCCCTGATCCAATAAGAACGCCGTTTCCAATCAAAGTTGTATTTGTAGCGAAATTTCCTTCATAGCACCTCTGGCAAAGCACATACTTAGCCTCAGAAAGGCTTGCATTAGCATAATAAGAATTGTCATCCGCTCCATCATCGCCACAGCATTGTGTCCCAGAGGTAACTCCAGACATCCAGATAAACTCGCAGTTTGTTGCAGTACAATACTCCTCAGCAAGGTCAGGGTCTTTCCATGAGCCTTGCTCACAGTACAAGATTTGGCCAAAGAAAAATCCGCATTCCCCAAAAGGAAAGCAGACATCAGAAAGCTCAAAGTAGCCAATGTTTGCTGAAACATCAACAGCAGAAGCAAATGCGCCTGGCTGAAAAAAAGTCATAAGAAACCTTGCTCCAATATCTACACCTGAAAGCTGTGACCCCTGACAGCCCACCGTAGTTGACTTTACAACAATATCGCCGCCGGAAGCAGTGAACCCATAGGCTAACGAAGCCAGAAAGATAGTAAAAAACAAAACAAAACCCAACAGCCCTCCCTTGAATTTCATAATTAATCAATCATACATCTTTGATCTATAAAAAATAGGGTCTGGTTATCCAGGGTAACAGGTACAGCTGCACAGCCCTCGCTGCTTTCAAAAAGAGCCTCAACTGCGCTCCTATAGCCTTCAATATAAACCATCTCAACGCACTCCAGCCCAATTATTTGCCTAGTCTTATTTTCAAAGACAATCTGGGCAATGCCGCAGTCATCTGTCTGGTCCATCAGGAAATCCAGGGTTTCCTCGAAGATAACCTGGGAAATCCTGTCTTCCTTTGCCTTCTGAATCTCCGGAACCTTATCAAGCGCAATATACAAAGCAAATGCAACTGCTAAAATAATAATAAGAATTACCAGCATCCTTGTCTGGTTAAACCTCAAGCCCTCCCCTCTGTTCTTTTTCATTAAAACCACCTTGATCACCTTGGAAAGCTATTCTTTTTAAAGCTTTTTATTATTCCCTCATCAGAAAGTCATCAGAAAGAAAAAGATTGCTCAAAGAACAAAAATAAGGAAAAAAGAAAAAAAGAAAAAAGAAAAAAATGCAAGTCAGTATAATCACATTTGGGTGTGCTTCAAACCAGGCTGACTCTGACTTCATGAGAAGCCTGCTGTTAGAAGAAGGCATTGCCATTAGCGAAGACCCTTCTGAAGCAGGGATTATTATTGTTAACTCATGCACTGTAAAGCACCACGCAGAAAGCAAGTTCTGGAAAACTGTTAGAGAGCTAAAGCTTAAAGGAAAAAGAGTGATAGCTGCAGGATGTGTTCCCCAGGCCGATAAACAAGCAGAAATAAAGCTTAAGAAATCAGGCATTTCGATAATAGGAGTAAAAGACACAGACAGCATCTGCGAAGCTGTAAAAGCAGAGTCAGAAGGAAAGCATATTGTAAAGAACAACTCTAAAAAAAAGAATCCTTACAAAAAACCCATTACACTTTCAGGAATAACAGGAAAGATCCAGATAAATGAAGGATGCATTGGCTCCTGCTCTTACTGCAAGACTAAATCTGCAAGAGGAGACTTGATTTCCTACCCAATAAAAAACCTGGTAACCCAAGCTCAATGCTTTATTCGCCAAGGTGCAAAAGAACTTTGGCTAACATCGCAGGATACAGGGGCTTACGGCAGAGACATTGGAACAAGCCTGGCTAACCTGGTTAAAGAGATTATGATTATTCAGGGAGACTTTTTTGTGCGAATTGGCATGAGCAACCCAAACACAATAAAGCCTTTAGTTAAAGACATTATTAGATTAATGAAAAAAAATGAAAGAATATACCGGTTTCTTCATATTCCTATTCAGTCAGCAAATAACCAGGTGCTAAAGGGTATGAATAGAAAATATGATGCTAAAACACTTGAGGAAATCTTCAGGGAAATAAGCAGCTCTGGCTTAGGCATTACAGTAAGCACGGATGTAATCTGCGGTTTTCCTAATGAAACCGAAAAGCAGTTTCTTGATACTCTTGATTTTATTAGGAAGATTAAGCCAGATGTTCTTAACATTTCAAGATACTGGGCCAGGCCCGGAACAAAGGCAGCATCAATGAAGCAGCCATTCAATAAGGTTGGAATAAATAGGACGAGAAAAATAAAGGAAGAGTTCGACAGAATATCCAAAGAAAAGAATAAGGCCTGGGCAGGATGGAAAGGAAAGGCATTGGTTACAGAGAAAGGGAAGCATGGCACCTATATCTGCAGAAACAAGCATTACAAGCAGGTAATACTAAAAAGCGATGAAAGATTAGGAGAATTCATCGAGGTTGAGATTGAAAGGCCAAGAAAGTTTGACTTCTTCGGGAAAGCATTAAACAGAAATGTTTGAGAAATCCTTAAGGAAACGCTTTCCATGGTCTTCAGGCTTCATAAGAAGCACAACCCTGGACTCTTTTTTTTCATCTGCTGGCTTCCATTCGCAGAAGGCGCTGATCTTACCGGCAAATTCCTTAATATCATTATGCAAAGGCATATTTGTTTTTTCCAGCCTGTATATTGAAGAGCCAACATGCATATAAGACTTAACCTCAACAAACAAAGGGTTGGCGCTCTTTATCAGCTGTGCATACCTTTCCGGAGCAAAATCATTAATTCCTTTAATGAGGGTTATTCTTAAGCAGGTTCTTGTTTTTGAATTCCTTTTTTCTGACATCACGCCAAGGCTTTCATTAAAAAGATTCCATGCGCTCTTTATTTTAGGCTTTTCTATCTCAAGAAAGGTCTTTTCATCAGGTGCAGAAACAGATTGATATAACTGAGTCGGAAAAATCTTTTTCAGCATTCCTGGGTTAAGCCCGTTTGTAACCACAAAGGTTGTTATTCCCCTCTTATGCAGAGCCTCAATTAATTCAGGAAGAAAAGGATAAAGTGTAGGCTCCCCAGTAAGGGAGATTGCAAAATGCTTTGGGTTTTGGGCTTGTTTAAGCTTTTCGAGACTGACTTTTTCGTTTCCGCCAAAGCCTGAAAGAAGCTTTCTTTGCTGTGAGAATGATTTCTCTATAATTGCTTCTGGCTTGTCTGCTAAGTCTCTTGGGATTTCGTCAAAGCCCTTGGTATCAGCAAAGCTCCTCCAGCAGAAGATACAGCTGTTCTGGCAGTAGTTAACTGAAGGGCTCATCTGGCAGCAGAGGTGCGCCTGAATCCCATAAAAGACCTGCTTGTAGCAAACATCCCTATTGAGCAAAGAGCGTTTTGTCCACGTACAGATTTTTACTGCAGTATGTCCCCCGGAAAAGCCGTACTGCTGCTTCTTCAGGGTTTTTCTAACCTGCGCTTTGTCTTGCATTTTAAAAGGGATGGAAAAGGAATATAAAACCCTTTTGAAAAATATAAAAGAGAAAGATTTAAAAAGGATATCTAACAAGGAAGCAAGCCATAGAAATGAAATTAAAAACCAATCCTTTTTCGATAAGAGTCATTACTTTATTCTGCCTCTTTTTTCTTTTTTTATATGCAAAGGCTGCCTATGGTGAAACTCCTTTGTGTGTTCCTTCTGAATCTTGCTGCATTGACAGGGATTGCAAAATTCAGGTTGACTGCGAGAATAATAAGATTTGCTCAGGCTCATTATTTGGGCTCGCAAACTGTATAGATTTCAAGTGCGACAGCCCAAGCAATATAGAAATAATTGACGGCAAATGCGTTCCTTCTAAAAGCTGCAGGCTTAACAGCTTTATTGAAATCGACTGTGAAAACAACAAAATCTGCAACAGGCTTATTGGGATCTGCATTGAATTCAAGTGCTCAACACACTGCGATTACGTAAGCTGTGCAAGATATGAAATCTGCATCAAAGGAAATTGTGTGCCAAAGCCTACAGACCCAGTAATGCTTGGCTTCATAACATTAGACTCAATTTCCATAAATGAACACAGCGCAAAATACAGCATAGAGTTAACCGAGCCGAACGAGATGCCGCGAAATGCAAAAAGCTCACACTTCTGTGGGATTTGGGATAATACCTTTAACGCAGGCGGCTGCCAGAAGTGGCCCTACAATGATTGTAATTTATTTGATGCAAAGTTCAGAGATCATGTTTTTTTCAGGCAAGTAGACAAAGATAACAAAGATTTTGAGGTATTATGTAACAAAATGGCAATACGGCCTTGGGTAGCCTTTTGTGACGGGGTAAGCAATGCTTTATTAAAATTCAGTTTATGCGATACAGGCTCAGGCATTCCTTGCGAGTCAAAAATAAACCTAAACCCTTCTGACAAGTTTACATATCTAGGATTAACCAAGGATTATGACACCGTTAATATTAACCTTGCCGACTCAAAAAGCTCAGTTGAAGGCAAGTTCAGCTATGAGTGTGTAACAATTGGAGACATGATTGTTCCTGGCTCATCAAACAGGATGCTTTGCAAAGATGAGCAGGGGATTGCATTGTATGCAGTAAACCATCTGCATGACTGCGGGCAGCAAGGAGGGGTGTGTGTAAATGGGGTTTGCAAAGAGCATATCTGCATTCCTGATGACGCTCTTCACAAAAACGAGGAATGCGACCCCGAAGCAGGCTTATTCTGGGTAACAGACAGCTCAGGAAACAGGAAGCAGGTTTCAAGAGCAGACATATCGTGCATGGATTATGGGCTAGTGCCAAAGGACGGAAATCCCGAAACAAAACCTGAGTGTGACGACTACTGCATTATTGACTTAAGCAGCTGTGTGTCCGAGGCACATTTCAGAAGCCAGATGTGCGGCAACCACCAGATTGACATAATGCCTTTATCAAAAACACAAGAAGCATGCGACATGCATGAAAGCGGAACATTCTATGAGCATCCTTTTGGAGACACCCGAGAAAAAACTATATTGCTTCCTGACAGCCAAAAGCTTTACTGCGGCCAGCAGGCTGGCTTTATTGGCGACGCCGAACTCCTTAGGTGCTTGGATGAATGCTCAGAGGTCAGCTTTGAGTGGTGCATGGAAGACTTATCTTTAAAGAACCCTGAAGCAAAAGGGGAAAGCGACTGTGCTGACGGATATAATGATAATTACTGGCATGTAATCTCAAACATTGATGAATCAATTGCAAATGACGGATACTTTGATATAAGCAGGGTAAGGTACAATGAAGAACTTTGCCTAAGCCCAACGCAATGCACTGACTGCCAGGACATAAGCTGCCATATGAGAGATGGAAACGGCGGAATCTGCAATTTCATGGAAGAGCTATACTGCAATGATGGGTTTGACAACAACGGAAACGGCCTTGTGGACCTAGAGGACCCAAGCTGCTCTCCTGACCCAAGGTACAATCCTGACCAGTCAAAAATTGGCTTTTGCAATGTAAACTATAACTGCTACCTTGACAGAGACAGCCTAAGCGGGAAAACAAAAGAGCTTTGCTACAAAGACGGAGAAATTGTGTGGGATATGGAAGGGGATTTTATATGCGCAGAAGACAACTTCTGGACTTCCCCGCTAAAGGCAATGGCAGGGCTGTTTTACTCTGTTTCAGACAAGAATGAGTTTTCAATTTACTGCAATGACTACGGAGACAGGGAAGAAGGCTATGTGGTTGCATACAACAGCAAGACTCCAAGCGGCATGAATACTGGAGACTTCATGAGGCTTGCTGGCTCCAGCTTTAGAAAAATGTGCGCCTTCTCTTCCGGAGACTATTGGGGAGTCTCTGCAAAGATAAGAGATGTAAACCAGGAAAACAGCCAGAATATAGCAAGAAACATCCAGAGTGCAATGCCTCTCTTCTCATCTAACAGGGCTGCATGCGATTCTACTGCTGAGAATAAAGAAAGTTTACTGGTGCAAAGCTGCAACGATTTTGGAGTCTTTATGAATTCAAGGTATGGAATAATTTTCAGGACAAACAGAAACATAGAAAACGCTCCGGTTTTGACCGGGCTTGATTATATAAAATCTGCTATCGAAGAGCTTGATCCAATAGGGTCTGAAACGCCGCATCTTTCACAAGGGGCAAAAACCGAAGCCTTTGTATGGAAAAGAAATGGAGACAAAGAAATAAAAGAAATAATTGGCGCAATAGAACAAATTAACGGGACAGTTTATGCAATGATCATTTACAAAAACATCGACAACTTCGATGAGATCTGCAAGGATTCTCTAAGCATGATAAGAATAAGCAGCAGGGTTTACGGGGAATGTTTTGTTGTTGGAAGCAGGGATTACCTTGTTAAGTGGTCTTTTCAATATGATGCCGCAGAGCTCCAGGCTTCAAAAAGCAAGTTCAACGAGCTTGTAAGAAATGTTAAAATAAACTAACCCTGATACTTTTTAGTAATAGTATGTTGAATAGAATATGAATAAATATAAGAACTCAATCCACCTAAAAATAGCAGCAATATTGTGTTTTGTAGTTGCTGGATTTTTTGTTAGGGTCTCTTATGCAGAGCTTCCTTCATGCAGTGTTGCCTCTGAATCTTGCTGCATTAGCAAAGGCTCCAGCTGCATTTTAGACATAAATTGTGAAAAAAAAGAGATTTGTTTCTTTGGAATTGGAACAACTAAAATTTGCATAGAATTTGGTGAAGAATATGATTGCGATGAAAATGGTCCCCTTGTATCTGTTGATGGAAGGTGCTACCCCTCAGAGAGCTGTAAAATAAGCTTTTTTAAGGTTGACTGCGAGAATGAAAAAATCTGCAGTACTTATCCAATTGAATATTGTGTTGAATACGAGTGCGCCTCTGCCTCAGAAGAGCCGGAGTGTGAAGAGCACTCTGACTGCGATGGAGACCAGGTCTGCATTGCCGGAATTTGCAAGCCAAGGCCAAAAGACATATTCCTCGGGTTTATTAAAATAGAACAGATTTCAATAATTAACAATAACATAAAATACACTATTTCCAAACAGGATGAAAATGAGCCCCAGAACATGCCTAACGAAGCAAAAACAGGATACTACTGCAGGCTTCTTGACTTAACTTTCAACAAAGGGGCATGCAGCTATCATCCATATAACTTCTGTAGCTTGTTTGATGGAAGGTTTAGGGATGTTGTTTACTTCTCAGATGTAAGCAAAACAAGCAAAAAATATACTGTTGAATGCAATAAGAGAGGAGGCTACCTTTGCATCCTGCTACCTTATCCGCTTAACCTTGCCTGCGCAGAAAACCTTTGCGATGGTTTTTTCACTAAAGAGCTTTCTTTCATGATTTGTGATACAAACTCGGGGGTTTCGTGCAGTCAAAAGGTAAAAAAAAGTGGCAGCAAATACGGCACTTTGAATGTCAACTTGGCTGACTACGAAAATCCTAAGGGGGGCTATTACAGCTATGAGTGCATAGAGATTGAAAAAGTATGGCGGCCCGGCTCTGCTGACAAGAAAACCTGCAGGGACGAGGAGGCGATAGGCCTTCGTACGGTAAATCAGCTTAAGCCCTGCGGCGATGGAGGGGTTTGTGTAGATGGAGAATGCAAAGAGCACATCTGCATCCCTGACGATACTCTACATGAGAATGAAGAGTGCGACCCAAAGATAAACGAGTTCTGGGTAGGTGGGGAGAGAAAGTCTGGCGAAGATGTTACCTGCATTGATTTTGGGCTTATGCCAAAAAGTGAAAACGATAGACCAACCTGCAGCGAGTACTGCATGATTGACTTAAGCAACTGCATAACCTATGAGGAGTATGTGCGTGACAGTTGCGGCAATCACCAGATTGACACCTGCGGGATACCTGAGAAATGCGACTGGTACCGGTCCCAGGAAAGTGAGTACTTCCACCCGTATGGAGAGGTTAGGTTCAGGACTATAATGCTGGCTGAAGACCACACCACTTACTGCGGAGAAAGGGAAGGTCTTATTGGAGACGCAATGATGCTTGACTGCAGGGAAGACTGCAGGCACATCAGCTATGAGCTGTGCATGAAAGACTGGTCTGAGGAATACCCTGAAGTAAGGAATGAAAGCGACTGCTCTGACGGGTTTAACAACAATTACTGGTATGTAATCTCAAATATAGATGAATCAATTGCTGATGACGGCTACTTTGACATAAATAAAGTCAGGTACAACATTAGCTTGTGCCTAAACGAGACACACTGCACTGACTGCCAGGACATAAGCTGCCACATGAGAGATGGAAACGGCGGAATCTGCAATTTCATGGAAGAGCTTTACTGCAATGATGGGTTTGACAACAACGGAAACGGCCTTGTGGACATAGAAGACCCAAGCTGCTCTCCTGAGCTAAGGTACAACCCAAGCCAATCAAATACGGGCCTGTGCAATGTACACTATAACTGCTACCTGGACAGGGACAGCCGGGCAGGCAGGACAAAAGAGCTTTGCTATGAGCATGGCGAGATGGTCTGGGACAAGGAAGGAGAGTTTATCTGCACAGAAGAAAACTTCTGGACTTCTCCATTAAAGGCAATGGCGGGGCTGTTTTACTCTGTTTCAGACAAGAACGAGTTTTCAATTTACTGCAATGACTACGGAGACAGGGAAGAAGGCTATGTGGTTGCATACAACAGCAAAACGCCCAGCGGAATAGAAGCAGGCGAACTGCTTAGAATGATTGGGCCTAACTTTGGAAAGTTTTGTGCTTTCACATCTGGAGAAGATTGGGGCTTCTCTGCAAAGATAAAAGACCTGAATGAAAAAAACCTGCTAAGCTCTGAAAATAAGGTTCAGGACGTAGCTGCGCTTTTCTCTGCAAATAAGGCTGCCTGCAACAGTGTTGCATCAGACGGAGAAAGCTCAAGCCTTGAAAGGTGCATGGACGAAAATGTTTTCCTGAACTCAAGATACGGGCTGATTTTCAGGACCAATATAAACCTGAACGGCACCCACGCCTTATCAGGCATCGATGATATCAGGAATGCTGTTGGAAGAGATGGCCTGTTTGGATTTTTTACAAATGAGATCCCGCACCAAGAGCATGGAGCAAAAACCCAGGCTTTTGTATGGAAAAAAAACCAAGATAACGATAACCAAAAAAAAGAGATAATCGGCACTATTGAGGAATTTGACGGAACGGTTTATGCAGTAATTCTTTACAATAACATTAAGGATTTTGAGCAAATCTGCTCACATAGCCTTAAGTACTTAAGAATATCAAGCAGGACATCCGGAACCTGCCTTCAGATTGCAGATGACACCTACTTAGTTACATGGTCATTTGAAATGGACAGCACAGAGCTCCAGGCTTCAAAAAAGAAATTTAATGAGCTTGTAAGAAACATAAAAATCAATTAGCCCTGCCCAAGAAAGAAACAACATAAAAAACCTCATTTTCCGTTTCTATTATTTTAAACTGGTGTTTTAGCCTCGACAGCATCTTTTCTACCCAGGTTCTTCTTGAAAAAGTCATGCTTTTTCCTGAAAGGGTTTTTGTTGGAAAGCTGATAATAATCATTTTGGCTTTCAGGGCTGTAAAAATCATCTCTGCCTTTTTATGCCCTGAATCATCAACAAGGTCAAGCAGCTTAAAAAGAAAAGCAACATCAAAAACCTCATCAAAATTAAAAGCCTTTATATCAGCAGCAACAGCTTCGCCTTGAATCCCTTTTGACTGAAAAAAATCATTTGCCTTTTTAACTATTTGCTTGTTTATGTCAATAGCAAGATAGCGCTCAACGCTAAACCTGGAATAAGGGAAAAAAAGCGGGTTCAGGCCGCAGCCTAAGTCAACAAATCTTCTGGGATTTATTCTTGAGATTTCATTCAGGACTGGTTCCGGGATTTCTTTTCTCTCCTTGAGCGAGGGGCTTTTTGCTTCTGAAGGAAAATAAACAAGAGCCTGCTTTCTGAGCCTTGCTTTAGCCTTGGACAAAACCTCCTTAAAAAACTTTGAGCGAGTACTCTTTACCTTATCAAGCTTTTTCATAAGGGGCATCTCAGAGCTAAGCACAAAAGTTATGCTTTTCCTTAATATTTCGTCATCCAGGCTGGAATAATTTCTGCTTTCTTTAAGGAACCTTAAACAGGCCTCCACAAACTCTTTTCTTTCCATAATAAGGTAAATAAGGACAAAGTTTAAAAATATAGGGAAAAGAATCAGGCCCATGGAAAAGAAAAAACCTTCAAAAAAAGACGCAATCACCGAGTCCGCCGAAAAAAAGCTTGAGGGCATAAAAAAAATACTTGAAGAATTCAAGGAGAAATCGCTTGACAAGTTCTCAGACTATATTCTTGGAATATCCCTGCTTCCACCATCAAAAGACAAAGACGACAAGATTGACCCCAATAAGATAAATGTCCTTATGCTTATGGACGACAGCGACACAAAAAAGATGAGCAAGCAGGAACTAAAAGAAAAGCTTACAAAGATAATTGAGGAAATCGCAAAAAAAGCTGATGACAAATTATCTCCTGCAGTAGTGCTTCTTTCAGAGCTCTGGCAAAACTGCTATGACTCAAAATATGAATTCTCAAAAATGATTGCTTCGGGAGCTCAGATTTATGACAAGGGTATTCTCGCTGCAATAAAGGTTACTGAAGTGCATAAGCAGATGGTTCTTGAGAAGTTCGAGAGGTACATTGTCTCCTATGTGCTTGCCGGCTCGCTTACGCAGGGAAAGGCAACTGAGAAGTCTGACATTGATGTCTTCATTGTAGTTGATGACACAGATGTAAAAAAGATGACAAGGGGAGAGCTAAAAGAGAAGCTCAGGGCAATAATTATCGGAATGGGTGCAGAAGCAGGAGAGATGACAGGCGTTATTAACAAGCTTAACATTCAGGTATATATCCTAACCGAGTTCTGGGAGTCGCTGCGGGATGCTAACCCTGTAATTTTCACGCTTTTAAGGCATGGAGTTCCTCTTTATGACAGAGGGGTTTTTATGCCCTGGAAACAGCTGCTCGTTATGGGAAAGATAAAGCCCAGCCAGGAAGCAATTGACCTGTTTATGAGCACAGGAGAAAGAATACTTGAAAAGGTAACAGAAAAGCTAAATGAAATAGGTATTGAAGACATATTCTATGCTCTGCTCACGCCTTCCCAGGCAACACTAATGCACTATGGAATTCCTCCACCGACTCCAAGAGAAACGCCTGAGCTTATGAAAGAAATTTTTGCAGACAAAGAGAAGCTTATTGAAGCAAAAGACCTGGAAATCCTAAAAAAAGTAATAAAGGCAAGAAAGGAAGTTGAGCACAAGGTCAGGACGAGCCTGAGCGGAAAAGAGATAGATGAGATGATTAAAGAAGGCAAAGAATACCTTAAGAAAGTAGATAAGCTGTTTAAGGATATTACAAAGATGAAGGACAAGGAAACTGCGCATGAGATTTCTGACTCCCTTAAGACAACAGTAAGAAAAGTCCTGGAAACAGAAGGCGTTTCAAAAACAGATGAGTCACAGCTTATCAAAAGGTTTCGTGAAACCCTGATTAACACAGGAAAGATTCCTGACAGGATCCTCAAGAAGCTGGAGTCGGCAATAGAAATGCAAAAGCAAAAGACAATAACAAAACAAGACCTCGACAAGCACAGAAAAAATGCTGCCGAGATTATCGGGTTCCTCAAAGAATACCTTGAAAGAAGCAGGTTTTATGAGATAGAAAGAGGAAAGGTAAAGGTTATTTACGGGGAAAACAAGATTGCAGAAGTTATTAACACAGATAAAGGCTATATCCTGATTAAAGACCTGAAAGAAAAGGCGTATAAACTTCTGGATAAGAAAAAACTTTCTGAAAAAGCGATTGAGCAGGATGATGCTGAAAGCCTGCTAAGAGACGAAAAAACAAAGATTGTCCACGAGATGCCCGTTTCATTAATAGATAAAATAAAGGAGCTTTTCGGAAAGGATTGCAAGATTATTACAACCTGATTTTTTCTTATTTAACTTGCTTTTAATTCCTTTCGGTTAATTCTTATCTGCTTTATTATATTTAAAAGCTTCAAATTTACCTTACTTAACCTATCAGGGTTGAAAAAATTCCTGTCAGGAAAAGGTTAAGCACTGTAAAAACAAAGCCGGACAATACAATAAAAGCCGGCATATATTTCAGGCCCGCCTTAATGTTCCCTTCCCTGATTATTGCAATAATCATAGATGAAAATACCGCAGTCAGGAATATTACTACATAAGACATTAAAGTAAATGTTGCCGGCTCTACAGGAACAGCCTCTATTGCACCAATAGAAAAAAGCCCTGTCTGCTGGACATCCTGGGGAATGCTTGCAGAGTCCATCTTTGATACAAAGCCTTCAAGAACCAGAAGAAACTGGTTAGAAAGCGCGAACAGGAAAGGCGACACAAAGCACGCCACGATTACAATAAACATTACATAATTAAGGTTGGTTGCTGAAATATCCTTTTTTAGCTCTGAAGTGTTCTCAAGCTCTGAGGAAATTTTATCTACAATAGGGGATATTCTTGCTCCGCCAAGCAGGGACTCGCTTAATATCGAAAAAGTCCTGTTCAGGTCATCAGAGTCATAAAGCTGTCCCAGATAAATCAATGCATCGCCGGTGTTCTCGCCAACTGCGATTCTCTTTGCAACAAGCTGCAGCTCTTTTGAAAGCTCTCCGTAATCCGGCCTGATTGAATTCCAGAAAGCCTGCTCAAAGGTTGTTCCTCCCTTAAGGTTTTCAGAGACTGACTTTAAAAACCCCGGAAGATTCTCCTCCATGCTTCTTATTCTCTTGTAGATAATGAAATCAAAATAAACCATAATAAAGGAAATAACAATAAAAAAGTAAACAGACAAATAAACCAAAGAGACAAACAGGAAAAACAAAGGGGTAATTACCAGGTTAAAAACGGTTCTCGAAACCTCAAAGGCTTCTGAAATATCCAAAAAGAAATATAAGCCTAGAACTGCAAGAATCATTGTAACAAAACCAGCAATAAATAGAGCCCCAAACAGAGCAAAAGGAGGATTCTCAAACCCGGCTTTTCTGGAATAATCTGAGAGGCCTTTCCTAAGCCTCTCAGGAGTAAGCGTCTTTCCTATAATCTCCAGAAACTCGAATTTTGCCATTTTTACTCACTTATAGGTTAATCACCGGCCTAACCGACTTGATTATGCTTATGAAAAAGTACTGCACAACTGCCAAAAGCAGAACAACAACCCAAATGAATACAGTAGGAAGAATTATGCCTACGAAAGTCAGGAAAACAAGCGAGATTGCAAACCCGAGTGAAGGAAGCACTATCGCAAGCACCAGATAAAGCAAAACGATTGTATTAAGCTTTTTCCCGTATTCTTTTATCTCCAGTGCCAGCTCGTTCCTTATTGAAGCAAGCGTCTCTTCTAAAGTGTAAGTTACATCGGCTCCTGTTTTGAGTGATACAATTAAGGGATAAAGAACTTTCTTAAACTTTGAGGAAGGAGTCTTTTCCCTTGCCTGCTCTAACGCTTCCTCAATAGGGGTGCCTGTGTTTATTGCAGTAACAATGCCTTTAAAAAAATCACCAGCAACAGTATTGTCTGAAGCAGCATCAGTAAGCGCCTGAAGAATTGGGATTCCAGAGTTTATCTTCAAAAGAAGGTACCTTCCCGCAAAAAGAACCTCTTTATCCAGCTCTCTCTGAAGGTGATAAATCTTTAAGTCCAGGGTTCTGTTGTAAAAAGAAACCATGCCAACAAAAGAGGCAAGCAGAATCAGGGGATAGACCCAAAGAAGTCCGAAGCGGGTTACAAAAGCAAAGAAAAGGGTTAAAGCCAAAGAAGACATAACTGCTGAAATCATGGTTCTTCTCTTGAACTCCCTGGGGCTTATATCCAGCTTTGCAAGCTCAAGCTTCCTTTTCAGCTCAATTTCCTTAAGGTTCATTTTTTCTTAATGTCTTTTTTATGGTAATACTTAGATATTAATAACCCGACCTTATCAACATCATCAAACTGCTTCTCAACAAGCCAGTTGATAAACTTAGTCTTCTTAGCCACATCTGCAAGAATCGCGCTCTCGCTTAAGCCTGAATAAAGGTTTATCTCATCAATAATCCTTTTTGGCTTTTTTGCCATGATAAACTTATCCGTTGAAAAATTATACTGAAAGATTACATTTTCATTTCCGCTGTCATCAATTTCTGCCACCTGGAGGGTTTTCCTTTTTCCAGTCCTTCTGTTCCTGAACTGAACCACTATAAGCCCTATGGAAGAAATTAAGTTTTTTGGCAGGTCAATTGGAGGGTTTGTAAGCCTGTTAATGGTTTCATGGGCGTTGTTCGCATGAATTGTCCCATAAACAGAATGCCCAGTATGCATCGCCTCAAAAAGAACTTCAGCCTCTCTTTTCCTTCTGATTTCTCCCACCAGTATCCTGTCTGGCCTCATCCTTAGCGAGTTAATAACCAAGTCCAGCATTGTAATCTCGCCTTTTCCTTCCGGGTTTGCAAGCCTAGTTTCCATTGGAACCCAATGAAGATGGTCCGGAAGAACAAGCTCTCTTGTATCCTCTATGCTTATAACTCTCTGGTTTGGAGGAAGGAAATTGCTTATTGCATTTAGCATAGATGTCTTTCCTGAAGCTGTGCCGCCAGCAACAAGGATAGAAAGCTCGTACTGCATTGCAAGCCATATCCAGGCAGCAACCTCTGATGTCAAGGTTTCCTTTTTTATCAAATCTACAACTGTCCAGGGCTTGTCAGAGAACTTCCTGATTGTAAGTGTATTGCCCGTAGTGGAAATAGGGTACAATGTTGCATTTACCCTGTCTCCGGTCTTAAGAGTTGCATCCATAAGTGGCTGAAGCACTGTTATGTCTTTTCCAACCTCTCTTCCGATGAGGGTTGAATAGTGCCTTATCTTTCTCTCATTCTCAACAAAGATATTTGTTTTAAGCCAGCCATACTGCCTATGATAAATCCATACACAATCCTTTGCGCTGTTAACAACAATTTCTTCCAGGTTTGAATCGTTAAGGAGAATCTCTATTTTTCCAAGGCCAAGGTTTTCCCTGATAAGATGATTTACCAGGAAATCAGCTGTCGGCATATCAACCTGCGGCAGGTATTTTCTTATCAGTACATGCAGCTCCCTTATGAACTCCTTTTCAATTGCCTTGTATCCCTGCTCTATAGATATATTCACCACGCCAATATTAACCTTTGAGACGAACTCTTCCTTAATCTTCTCAAGTATTCCCAGTGTAACCTTGCTTATGTTAAGAATGGAGACAGTGTAAACAGGAACAAAGTCATCCGGATAAAGGTTAATCCGAACATTCGCAACAAGGTCATTAACCTTGATTTCATACTCATCCATTAGTTTTTCCTTATTAGACATTTTCTAGACCCCCGGGGAATTCTCCCAATGAACCTTCTGAAGCATAATCCATGCTTAATGATTGATGGAGTTCAAAAACCTTTTGCTTTACTGCTTCAAGGTCCTCCTTTAAAAAGAAAGGCATTGAGGAATATGTCTGAAAGAACCTTTTAAGAGCTGCCCTGGCATCATTAGCCCTTCCCGACTTAACCAACTCTTCTATATGAGAAAGCTGCCTGAGCAAAAAAGAAAGCCCGGATGACTTATCCAGCTCAGCCTTTTTCTCAAGGCTATAAAGCAGCCTTTCATACAGGCTGTTGGAATCGGAAAGAAGCCTTAGCTTAACCCTGGATGTTTCCATTGATGAAACCAGTCGCGACAACTCATCATAAATAACCAAGGCGCTTTCAACCTTGTTCTGCTCCAGGGATGTATTAAACTCTCCTGAAAGCTGCTTAAAGCGATTAATGCTTGTACGCTCGTTTTGGATTGCATTCCTTGTTTCAGCAATCTGAAACTTTACCAGGCAGCCAAGAAGCTTATGCTTAAAGAAAATCTTTTGCTCAGGAAAAAGCTCAGGAATTTCAAACACCACCTTTTTGATTTTCTGATATCTTTCTGCAAAGTCGCCTAGCTGGTTTAGGCTGATTTTTGCTTCCATCGCCTCTATTTCTGCCTTAACGGTTGAAAAGATTGAAGAGAAAACTGCCTTGTTGTCCCTGAGGAACTTGCTTATAATCTTATCCTCAAGCTCTGACGCCTTTTTTCCCAGCTCAAGGGCTTTCTCAGAGAAGAAGCCTTGTGACAAAATCCTGCAAGCTTTTTTTATTCTCTCAAGCTTCTCCAGAGACTCATTCAGCCTGTCTTCTGAAAATAGCCTCTCGGACTCAACAAAGCTCAAAGATAATTTTTTTAGCAGGAAATGCTCTTTATCCTTTTTCTGAATCTTTTCCTTATTCATCCTTTCCAGGTCTGGCAGAGACTGGATGCTAATGTTTTTGCTCTGTGCATTGCTTTCTGAGCCTGGCTTTCCCTCCAAAGATTCTGGCAAACTCGGAACTGTACCCTGAGAATCCGTGCCTAAACCCGGTTTCTGGCTTCTGGCGTTTTGCTGTTTAAGCTGATTATCGTGAAACCCTGGTTTTGCTGGAGCCTTAGCCTGCTCTTTCTGCCTTGATGCTAGCTGTGGATGTGGCTGCATTTGTTTTGGCTTTTCAGGCAGCTGGCCGCTTTCAAGCGAGCTTTCAAGTGAAGCTTCCTTTAGGTTCTTCAGGGCTGATGACAAGGACTCAATTGCGTCCTTATGGGCTGGTGCCCTGCCTTGCTCAAAACTTGAGCCAGAAGCAGATTCTTGAGCTAAATCTTGTGTGGGGCTAACCTCTGTTTCTGGTGGGAATGTGCTTAGCCCAGGCTGGCGGGATTCAAAGTCTTCATAGCCAATCAACTCTTCTTTTAGCTCTTCCTTCTCTTTCTTGGGGGTTTTCCTGAACCGCGACCTTCTCTCAATGTCTTCTCTTAATCTTAAAAGCTGGTCATTAAACTGGTCCCTGGAGGGAATAATCATATTAAGGATTTCGTCGGAAAAGCCTAACTCGTCAGAGGAGTTAGCTAAATTTTTAAGGGAATTCATGTAGCTTGCTGTCTCATCGCCTAAGATTGGATTAACATTATAAAGCCTGCCTGTATTAATAAGCGATATTGCCTTTTCCTGGCTAAGCTTGGTTTTCTGCAGGTCTTTGTTTTTTATGCTCTCTCTTATCTCATCCATCTGAATCAGAAAAGCCTTCTTTTTAAACCCCCAAAGCTTGAAAAGGACTGCCGTTGATATAAGGTTGTTAAACAAAGAATCCTCCTCGGCTGAAATTCTTTCCTTTGTCCTGGAGTAAAGAGAAGAAAGCGATTCAAGATAAGAATCAAGAGACTCATAGAAATCAAGAATCTGCCGGTCATTCAGGCTGTAAATCATTTTAAAGAGCTTTTCATTGGCCTTCTCACACAAGCCTGCTATCTCCTTATCAAAGATATTTCTCTCTTCTTCAGGCAGAACCTTTGGAAGTATTGATGATACCAAGGCGCGAATAGTAATTTTTATGAAAATTGAGGCGATGTTGGTTTCAAGAGCAATAAACCTGTTTAGCTGAGCCTTTGCACCTGAGAAAAAATCATCTGCTTCCTTGGGCATGTAGTCAAATGAGCTTTCAGTATTGGTATCAGGCATATCCTTTAGTGAAGCCTTTTCTGCTTGCTGCCGTGAATCAGGCTTAACATCTGATTTTAATGAAACAATTGTGTTTGTCAGCTTGTAATCTATCTTAACAAATCCCAGCTGCTCAAGAAGCTGAAGCGTGTTTTCAAGAATGTCCTTTTTTATTTTGCAGATCTTTGAGAGGTCATCTACTGAGATTGAGCCCTTTTCCTTGATAATATTAATGATATTATCTGCTTCAGTTTCTATTTGGTAAGGCATTAATACTTTTAAAAGAAAGTAAATTAAAAAGGTTTTGAACTACTTTAAAGTGTTGTAAGCAAAATTTAAGAACAAACCTACTCTTGCTTGAGAAACTCAAAGGAAAAGGATTTTTCCTTCATCTCAGGAATTCTTTCCTTAAGCTCTTTTTCAAGCTCTTTAACAACATTTTCTGGCACAGGCTTTGCATTTACTGAAACAGAAACAGCTTTTTCAGAAACATCCAGTTTTTCAGGTTTTTTCCCGATAAGCTCGCTTATTGCTATCTCAAGCTTTTCCTTTGGCTCGTCAAAGGTTCTTAGGATTTTAAATTTATACTCGATATCCCTGCCGGCAAGCGGGTGGTTAAAGTCAATCAGCACTCTTCCTCCTGTAACTGACTTGATTATTCCAGGAAGCCCGTTTATCTCAACCTGCAGGCCAACTACTGGCTTAAGCTCACTCTCAGAAAACTTAGAAGCCGGAACAAGCCTAATCAGTTCTCTTTTCCTTTCGCCAAAAGCATCTTTTGCTTGAAGCAGTATTTCGTAATCCTTTTCCAGCTCTTTATCTGCAAGAGCATCATTAAAGCCTTTTGGAAAAAAGCTTTTTCCAATTTGGGTCATTCTTGGAGAAAGCTTCTCAGCATCTCCTCCTTCCTTTTCAGCAACAGTCTTTATGTTTGTATCAAAGAGCTCGCCTGTGCTCTTAATCCTGCCTTCAAAATCAAGCTCAATAAAATCAAGGTTCTTTGTTTTCATGAAAATAAGGAATCTGAGGAAATGTTTTAAAGGTTTCGTAAAAGATTTAAAGAATTGCCAAATCTGCTTGCTTGCGCCTCTGTGGCTTAGTCGTATAGCGCATCCTTGGTAAGGATGAGGTCCCGGGTTCAACTCCCGGCAGAGGCTTCTTCAAAAGAAAGTTTTTTATACTTCTGAATTAATTTTTGGTTTATGGCATTAAAAAAGAAAGGCCAAATCTTCACTGGGATTATGGTTCTTGTCTTCATTATGGTGGTAGCATTAATTCCTTCACCAAAGATAGACCAAAGCTATAAAGACCTTCACAAATGGGAAAACCTTATTATGAGAAATGCCGGGATTTTATACCAGCTCGAAAACAGCGTTCTCCCAAGAGCAACGAGGACTATATCATATTGTGCAATGAAAGAGGTTGCTGAACTAAACCCCACTCAGGTAAATAGTATAACAAAAATTGAAAACGAATTCAAAGATTATTTCTTAGGGAATTCTCCTGGTTGTGACCCCAATTTCAATACTTTCATCAACAACCTTACGGCTGTACTTAACACTATGCAAATCCTGATTGAGATAAACCCAGACAGCATCCAAAGGATTGTAATTAATGAAAGCGAGCCTTTTTCTTTTAATGTCTTTTTCAACATTAGCTACAACCTATCTGTACCTGGCAACAGGGAGCTAATGTTTTTTAGGAGAAACACCTCTGTAAATGTTACTGTTCCTATATTTAGTATAACCGACCCTTTGTCAAAACACGAAATTGGAGAAAGCCATAAGATTGCTTACAGCCCCGGGCCTTCAAGGCAGATATTCAATTATTTTTTTGCATTTGATGTGCCCCTGAGTGCAGACGACGAAGAACTTATGAGATGCTTCAACAAGACAGATACAGCACAAGATTGCACAGAAAGAACAATTGATAAAAAATGGTTTTATTATTCTGATTATGCTCCTTCGTTTTTGCAAAGGCTGCGTGGAGAATCTGAGAGCAGAAGCGAATGCTGTGGGATTATGACTATTCTTGATAATACCAGAGCAAGCCAGGCAGCAATACCCCACCCAGGAGGAACATACAACCAGAGCTTTGTTGACTTCTGCTACTATCAAACCAACCCAAGCAACTGCCCGCACTCAAACAGCACCTGCAAAAACCTTGTCAATATCACTTTTGGCGCACAAAGAGTAATGATTGATGTATTCAACCTTTACCGGATGGTTGGGAATGCAACCTGGATTGCAAGCCTGCTTTCTGATGAAAAAGGGGCAGTAATGATTGGGACCGACACAGTCTGCGGAGAGTGGAATTAATATTTAATGCAAAGTGAAATAAAGATGCTTACAGATTCTCATGCACACCTGTTTATGGAAGATTGGTTTCCTGATTTGCGTGATATTGCTGAACAGTGCAAAGAAAAAGGTGTTCGTTATGTAGTTAACTCCGGGCTTGAAAAAGATACAAACCAAAAAGTCCTTGAGATTTCAGAAACACATAAAACTTTTCTGCCTTCAATTGGCTTATATCCCGGGGAAGTCCAAAAAAAAAGCGAAGCTCAGCTCAATTCTGAAATTGCTTTCCTAAATGAAAACATAAGCAGATGCAGCGCTATTGGAGAGATGGGCCTTGACGGCACATACCCGGAACTGGAAAAGCAGAAAAAATGGTTTTCCAGGGCTCTTAGCATCTCAGCAAGCCATGGCAGGCCCGCAATAATCCACTCCAGAAAAGCAGAGAAAGAGCTCATTGAGTGCATTGAGAGCACATTGCTGGAAAACAACCCTGCATTCAGGAAAGTAATCCTGCATTGCTTTATGGGAAGCATGAAGCTTGTAAATAAGGCTGTGGAAAAAGGCTGGTATTTTACTATTCCGGCTATCGCCGGCAGAAGCGAGCACTTCAAAAGCCTGATTAAGAATGTGCCTTTAAGGCAGCTCTTAACCGAAACAGACAGCCCTTTTCTTGCCCCTAAAAAAGGAGAGACAAATTATCCTTGGAATACTAAAGAAGCCATATTGGAGATTGCAAATGTTAAGAGGATAACCCAGGAAGAAACTCAAAACTTAATCTACCTTAACTTTGCAAGGCTTTTCCTTGCTTAAGCCATAAAAAGCCGAAAAACAACAACTTTAAGACATGTTTTAATGCATGTGGGCTTGGCAGAGAAAGTAATTAGCTGAAACAGGCATTACTTAAAAAAAGAAGAATGCTTCTTCCTGAATTCCTTGTAAGGGTCTTCAATAATTTCATCAAGCTGCTCAACAAGCTTCTTTGCCTTCCTGTTTAGTATTGCCTTGCCAATTAGCTTTGCATAAAGGTCTGCACCATTAATGCCTTTTCCCCTTAGCCTGAATGTTGTGTGGCTGTCTGTGCCTGGCGGGATTTTTAAGCTGAGCCTGCCCGAAGAAAGGCTCGGCACCTCAATCTCTCCGCCTAGTGCGAGCTTAGTAAAGGATACAGGAACCTCAACATAAAGGTCATTCCCCCTTCTTTCAAAAAGTGAATGCTCTTTAATGCTTATTCTTATATAAAGATTGCCTCTTGTGCCTGAGCGAAAGCCTGCATTTCCCTTATCCCTGACCCTGAGAATTTCACCTTCACTTATCCCTGAAGGAATGCTTACTGTAAAGGATTCTTCTTTTCTTAGAAAGCCTGAGCCCTTGCAGCTTTTGCAGGGGTTTTTTACGATTCTTCCCTCGCCACCGCATTTCCTGCATCCGGTTGTTGATGAGAAAACCCCAAAAATTGTCCTCTTAACGCTTTTTACATAGCCTGTGCCGTTGCAGTCCGGGCAGACTGAGATATCATCTTCATCAGAGTAGCCTTTGCCTGAGCATTCCCTGCAAACATCCTTAGAGTCAATCCTGATTTTTTTCTCTGCACCATTGTAGGCATCTTCAAGAGAAATTTCCAGGTCAACATAAACATCCTCTCCCCTGTCACGAGAAGCCTTTCTTCTGGAATGCCTTGAGCTGCCGGTAAAAAACATATCAAAGATGTCATCAAAGCCAAAGTCGCCAAAGCCAAAGTTTGAGCCAGGCCTAAAATCAAAATCCTGCTGTGAAAAGGAATCCTCAAAAGTCCTTCCATAAAGGTCATACTGTTTTCTCTTCTCATCATCAAGAAGAACTGAAACCGCCTCGTTTACTTCCTTGAATTTTTTTGATGCCTCTTCACTTTTGTTAAGGTCTGGGTGATACTGCTTTGCAAGCTTCCTGTAGGCTTTCTTTATGTCTTCTTTGGTTGCATCCTTGCTTAATCCCAGAGTATCGTAGTAGTCTTTTGCCATGTTTTAGCCAATTTTCAATAAAGAAACAAGAATCAAATAAAAAGCTTTATGGTTTGTCTTCCTTGAAGTCTGCGTCTTTGGCGTTTTCTTTATCTTTATCGCTGTCTTTGCTGCCAGAGCTATCTTTTTTGTCTTTTCCGGGCTGGCCTTCTTGCTGCTGCTTCTGCGCCTGGGCGCTCTGCTGCTTGTAAAGCTCTGTTGAGATTTCCTGCATCTGGTTGTTAATTTCATCTGTCAGCTTTTTAATCTCGCTGATTTCCTTCTCTGTTGCCTGTGAAACCCCTTTTTTCACAGCTTCTTCAACCTTGGGCTTTAAGTCATTAAGCTTTGACTTGATTTTGTCAATCTTCGCCTTGTCTGCCTTGCCTTCTATCTCTTTCAGGGTCTTTTCAAGCGAGAAAACCAGTGCATCTGCGTTGTTAAGAATCTCTGCATTTTTCTTTTTCTCTTTGTCCTGCTTCTCGTATGACTCTGCATCCTTCCTCATTTTTTCTATCTCTTCTTCGGTAAGGTTTGTTGTTGCTGTTATCCTTATATCCTGCTGCTTGCCTGTTGCCTGATCTTTTGCTGACACCTGCAGTATGCCGTTTGCATCTATGTCAAAGCTTACTTCCACCTGAGGGACTCCTCTTGGAGCCGGCGGCAGGCCTACGAGGTCAAACTGGCCAAGCGGCTTATTGTCCTCTGCCATTGGCCTTTCTCCCTGAAACACCCTGATAGTTACTGCAGTCTGGTTGTCTCCTGCTGTGGTGAAGATTTTGCTTTTCCTTGTAGGGATAGTTGTATTTTTTGGAATAAGCACGGTCATAACCCCGCCAAGGGTTTCTATTCCAAGGCTTAATGGCGTTACATCCAGCAGGAGAATATCCTTTACTTCTCCTGAAAGGACTCCGGCCTGGATTGCTGCACCTAATGCAACTGCCTCATCAGGGTTAACTGTCTTTTCCGGCTCTTTGCTTACAACATCTTTTATCATCTGCTGTACTGCCGGAATCCTTGTACTACCTCCTACAAGGATCACCCTGTCTATGTCTTCTGACTTAAAATTCCCGTCTTTCATTGCCTGCTCAAGCGGAGCCCTTGCCTTCTCAAGCACAGTAGCTATGATCTTCTCCAGCTTTGACCTGGTTAGCTTTTTGTTCAGGTGCTGAGGGCCCTTGTCCGTAGCTGTGATAAAAGGCAGGCTTATCTCTGTCTCAAGCTTGCTTGAAAGCTCTTTTTTTGCAAGCTCAGCTGACTCTTTCAGCCTTTGAAGTGCAATCTTGTCTTTGCTTAAGTCAATCCCTGTTTCCTTATTAAACTCATCTACCAGCCAGTCCATTATGCTACGGTCAATATCATCTCCGCCAAGGTGGTTGTTTCCTGAGGTAGCCTTAACCTCAAAAACCCCATCTCCCAGCTCAAGGATGGAAACATCAAGGGTTCCTCCGCCAAAGTCAAACACAAGCACTCGGTGGTCGTTGCTTTTGTCAATTCCATATGCTAAAGCTGCTGCTGTCGGCTCATTGATTATCCTCAAAACCTCAAGCCCGGCAATCTTTCCTGCATCTTTTGTTGCCTGCCTTTGCGAATCTGTAAAATAGGCTGGGCAGGTTATAATTGCCTTTGTAATCTTTTCCCCTATATAATCTTCTGCATCTTTCTTAAGCTTCTGTAGGATGTAAGCAGAAATCTGCTGCGGGGTATAATCCTTTTCATCTATCTTAACCTTGTGGTCTTCCCCCATGTGCCTCTTTATACTCATTACTGTGTGGTCCGGGTTTACTATTGCCTGTCTTTTCGCGGGCGTGCCGACAACAACCTCATCGTTTTTTATGTGCACTACACTAGCGGTTGTCCTTTCTCCTTCTGCATTCTGGATGATTGTCGGCTTGCCGCCTTCAAGCAGTGCCATTGCAGAGAAGGTTGTTCCTAAATCAATTCCCACTATTTTTTCTCCCATTTTATTCACCTCTTTTTGAAATAATAACCTTTGCAGGCCTTAACAGCTGGCCATTCATAAAATAGCCTTTCTGAACGACCTCTACAATATTATGCTCTTCTTCACCTTCTGATTCCTTTTTAAAAAGCACTTCATGAAAGTTAGGGTCAAACTTCTCTCCTAAGGGCTCAAGTGCCTTCACGCCCTCTTCCTGCAAAACTCCCAAGAGCTGTGAGTAAATCATCCTGATTCCCTCAACAAAGGATTGTTTTTGCTGCGTCTCCTGAATTTCTTCTGATGAAAATTCTGGCGCGTTTTTCAGGGCCGCTTCTAGATTGTCCAACACAGGAAGCACTTTCGAGATTATTCTCATTGAGCTTAGGAAACAGCTTCTTTCGCGCTCCCTTTCAATTGCTTTCTTGTAGTTTTCAAAATCAGCAGCAACCCTTTTAACAAGATTGCTGAGCTCTGCATTCTCTTTTTCAAGCTCTGCGATTTTCATACTAAGCTCATCTTTTCTTTTGTTCTTATCTTCAGCAAGCTCACTGTTTCCATTATTTTTTGCATGAGGCGGCCTATGCTTCTTTTTAGCTGGCTCACCTGCCGGTTTTTCTTGGTTTTGTGTTTTAGGGTTCATTTTGGAAGGCTCTTTTGTTGATTTAAAATCAACACAGGAGAGCTTAAGTAAACGGAAACCTCGCAAATATTTAAAACTTTCGGAAAATAAATGCGATGCTACGCTGTAAGCTACTTCTGTTACTTCTCTGAGCGAATGCTTAATGTTTTTAAAAGACAGATAAGTCAAGCAGGTTATGGCTGATGACATTCTTACCGGAGTGGACAAGCTGCTTAACCTGCTTAAGCATAAAAAGAAAATCTCGATAAAAGACGCTGCAAAGCACCTCTCCCTTCCTGTGACCGTAATCAAGGAATGGGCTGACTTTCTTAATGAAGAAAAAGTCATCTACATTGAATACGGGCTCAGAAGCCAGATTCTTGTCCTGAATGAAACCAGCGAAAAAGACCTAAAAGTCCAAAAAGAAGAGGTGCAGAAAAACAAGGAAACCCTATTCAGGAAAATCCTTACAATAGCCAATGTTATGGGCAAGAAGCAGAGCGAGTTTCACATTCTTAAGGAAGAGTTTATTAAAGTCAAAAGGGATATTGAAGGCAGCACCAGCCATCTCAGCAAAGAAATCAGCCTTGTGAAAAGCCTTGAAGAAAGAAGAGAAAAGATCCAGTCAGAGTTTGCGTCTGCATCTAAAGGCTATGAAAAAAAGATAAATGACCTCCTTAAAATAATTCAGGATGAAGAAAAAAAATACAAGGCGCTTGTAGACAAGTTTAAAGAAAAAGAAAAGGTTATCGTTGATGTTGATAAAGACAAGAAAAAGCTTGCAAAGCAGGAGCTGGAAATTAAGGAAAAGCTTTCAACACTTTTAACCTCTGTTGCAGAAATAGAGCAAAAGCTCCAGCAGGACCTGAAAAAAGAGTCCTACTCGCAGGAAATAATCAACGACATCAAGAAAGAGATTGCCAGGGTCGGCGGCAGGATTGAAAAAGACAAGAAAGAGCTTGAAAAGCTCCACCACGGCTTATCAAAAACAGAAAAAGAGTACGAAAGGCGCCTTGAGGCTTTTCTGGGCCAGATTGAGGAAAAGGTAGATCTAGACGAAAAAGAGAAAGAAAAAATAAAGCGGTCAATAGAGCGCTTTGAAGAGTTTATGAAAAAGATGAATAAAGTAAGGGTTTTTATAAACAAGGTGGACAACGACTTTTTCGAGCTCAAGAAAAAAACTTCTGACTTTGAGAAGAAAATAAAAATACTCTCTTTTGTAAGCAAAAAAAGCGATTACAACAGGCACATGATGGACATTAAGCAGCAGTTTTCAAACATAAATGTGCTAAGGGACACAATTGAAGAAGATATGAAAAACCTAAAAAATATTTTAAAAGGCAAACAAAAATGAATCCTCCCCGCACTGAAGTGCGGGGTATCCCCTCCTAAACAAAAGCGCTTAGGTGCTTTTGGCGATAGT
>OMKS01000216.1_pt1 | contig 53096 bp, 43 predicted proteins | sample 1674721 | NCBI WGS metagenome assembly OMKS01 (sample SAMN06264996, study PRJEB25208) | sediment metagenome | isolation source: hot spring sediment | place: USA: California | collected 2014-09-02 | reverse complement strand
TTCTCTTCATTACTGGCTTACTCTAAAAACACGAAAACCAAAACCACCCGGTGAACCACGGGGTATTTACATATGAAGGTAGGGCATCCATGCACCGAGGAGTTCATCTGGAAGTTGGACATACGAGATAGATGAATCGAGCTATCTCACAGATGAGATTGCAATGATGGTGCCCTGACAACGTTAATATCGATCTGGACGATACTATACCTCAAGACAGTTCACGGTTACATCCTTCACTGCAGTATTCCTTCAAACTTCACTTTCGTAGTACTCTAATCAAAAAATTCTGTATGACTCATTTACTCTGACTCCTTGCCGGCCTAAGAAAATCGACTTGTTCAGGATAGACAAAACAGAGAAATGCAAAGGGGGACAAATGGGGGACAAAATGGGAAAAGCTCTATATTTTAATCTAATGGGTAAATTACCAGGGAATTGTAGAATGGCTCTGTGAGAAGTGCCCGAGACCGGACTCGAACCGGTACAGAGCTGAGCTCCGAGGGATTTTAAGTCCCTTGCGTCTGCCAATTCCGCCACTCGGGCAGGCACATTGGGATGTAATATCATCGGGAGACCCCTGTCAAGGAGATCGTGGATTCAAGCCCTTTCTCTTCTCGAACATGAAATGGTGTGGTATATCCTTCAAACTGCTGCAGAAATATATCAGATCTGAAACAGTGATCACGCGAAATCCAGGGATGAAAGGAGCATGGCATGGTAAAGGTGACCTGCCTTGGTGGTGTTGGAGGAGTGACGGGATCGAATTATCTGGTGGAGAGCCCTCAGGGAGACAAGGTGCTCGTGGACTGCGGCCTCTTCCAGGGGGGCAAGGAGATGGATGCCCGGAACTGGAGAGACTGGGACTTCACACCCTCCCAGATCAGCACGCTGCTTCTCACCCACGCCCACATCGATCACAGCGGGAGGATTCCCATGCTGGTGCGTGACGGCTTCAGGGGAAAGATCATCACGTCACCGCCCACCGCAGAGCTCTGCGAGATCATGCTGCTCGATGCCGCACACGTGCAGGAGATGGAGGCTCAGTGGCAGACGCGCAAGAACAGGCGCAAGGCGAGGAGAGAGATTCAACCGCTCTACACCAAGGAAGATGCACAGAAAAGCCTGGAGTACCTGTTCCCTGTGGAGCGCGACGAGATCATCCCCATCTCCGGAGGGATCCGCGCACGCCTGCGTAACGCGGGTCACATCCTCGGATCCTCAATCGTTGAACTGTGGGTGACAGACGGCGATCAGGAGATCAAGTTCGTGTTCTCCGGGGACATCGGCCAGGCCAACCAGCTCATCGTCAAGGATCCGGCCGAGATCTCCAACGCCGACTACCTGTTCGTGGAATCAACCTATGGAAACCGGCTGCATAAATCCTTCGAAGAGAGCGAGGCCGAACTCCTCGATGCCATCACCTATGCCGTATCCAATGGCGAGAAGGTCCTCATTCCCGCCTTTGCCGTGGAGCGTACCCAGGAGATCATCTATGTCCTGGGTGAATTCCATCGTGCAGGGAAGCTCCCCGACATCCCCATCTACCTGGACAGCCCGCTCGCCATCAAGGCCACCGAGATCTTCAAAAAGAGCAGGAAGTACTACGACGAGGAGGCCCTGGCTATCGTGGACGATGGGTTCGATCCCTTTGCCATGCCCAACTTCCACTACTCACAGAGCACGGCCGAGTCCATTGCCATCAACGAGGCAAAAGGCCCAGCCATTGTCATTGCCGGAAGCGGCATGTGCAATGCAGGCAGGATCAAGCACCACCTCAAGCACAACCTGTGGAGACCTGGAGCGAGCCTCGTGATCGTGGGGTTCCAGGCCGGCGGTACCACGGGGCGCAAGATCGTGGACGGCCAGAAGTCGGTGAAGATCTTCCGGGAGGATGTCTCCGTGCGGGCAAAGGTGTTCACCATCGGCGGGTTCTCCTCCCATGCAGATCAGAACGATCTGCTGAAGTGGCTTTCCCATTACTCGGAGTCGAAACCCCGGGTCTTCGTTGTCCACGGGGAGCTCTCGGTGAGCGAGACTTTTGCGCAGCTGGTCAGTGACAGGCTCGGTTTCGAGGCCCATGTGCCCCAGTGGCGGGAGACGTTGTTCCTCAAACCCAAGGAGTTTCCCTACGAGGTCAGCACGATCGAGGAGAAGCCCCTTGATCTCGGGGCAGAACTCATGAGCGCGTATGCCGATGTGGAAAGAGAACTCGGAGTGCTCAGGACGAGGATCGAAAATCAGCAGTACAGGGCGCGCATCTCGGACGAGGAGATCGACCGTCTCCGCTACATCCAGGAGGAGATCCAGTCCATCCTGGCAGCATGAGGCAATGTATCACGGAGTGCACAAAGGGGCTGCCATGCTGCGGCTCTGATGAGACCTCCACCGGACAGGGGTATGATCGACCCTGATGACACTGAGCAGGTCGTGAGATTCCGTGACAAGGACCCCGGGAGCACTTCGTTCTGAGTGGGGCGAGCCCCTTTTCCCACCAGCAGACAGTCACGCGGAGTTGGTAACCATGGGTCTGCCCTTTTCATCGTCCATGCCGAGTGCCTTGAGGAAACGTTCTGCAAGTCTGGCCTTCTTTTCCTGGAGCGTGCCGTCAGCAAGCCCGGCGATATTGATCCTCCCGCCGGCAGCCTTCTCGTGGCCGCCACCGGTGCCGAGACCGCGCAGGATCTTGATGGCAACCTTTCCGGCCCACCAGCCCCTGCGCGAGGTGCGCACCGACACCACGAGTTCGTCCTTGAATTCCCCGGTGCACAGTGTCCAGCGGATGTTCTCCATCATGAGCAGAAAATCCGCCATCTCGGCAACGATGTCGGGGTTGTTCACCTTGCCCATCTGGGAAATGATCACGTCCTTGTACTGGACGGACTTGTTGATGGCATCGGCGAACTTGAGGTAGTGCGATTTGGGAATCATCGGGTTTTCGATGGAGGAGAGCGTCTTGGGAGCGATCTTGGGAAACAGGTAGTTGAAGGCCTCGAGGTCTGCCTTCACCGCATGCCTGAGAAGGCCGTTGGTGTCGGTCTTCAGACCGTAGAACAGGGCGGTTGCCAGCATGCGGTCCATGGGGAGATCGAGTTCACGGAAATACTCGGTCATGATGGTGGAGGTGCTGCCGTAGTGGGGTCGCACATCATGGAACGGGCACTTCCGGGTCGTGTTCTTCAGGGGGTGGTGGTCGATGACCACGTGCGGGAGAAATTCCCTGGGGAGCCCGTTATTTCCCGTTCGCGGCTGGGTATCGACCAGGCAGATCACTGAATACTTCTTGAAAACGATGTCCTTGACCGGAACCATCTCAGTCTTGAGTTTCCTGGTGAGTTCCCGGTTCTCAACCCTGCCGATCACTCCGCCGTAGGTGATGGTCGCCTTTCTCCTGAGTTTCTGGTAGAAAATGCTCCTGAGCGCATGTGCCGATGCGATGGTGTCGGGGTCGGGGTTGTTGTGGCAGACGATGAGGATCCGCCGTTTCTGTCCCACGAACGAGAGAAGCGTCTGTGCAGGGGAATCCACCATGTGCTCCGATCTGTCTTCTCTCATCCTATCAGAAGTCGGGTCTCTCTGCAAACACCTCTGGTTCCTGATGAAGGACTGAGCTGATAGGATCTGTTGTCTATGTCTCGCCGGAGATATACCTGCGGGTCTTATGGTTGTATGCATGCAGGCCCGCTTACAGGATCTATGAGGTCAGCAGGAAGACCGTGTCAGGGCAAAAGACGGCATGGGCGCATCAGAACCACTTCCTGTTCCTGAAATAGATGACCATGGATACCCCGAGGGTGATCATGATCCCCCAGAGCAGGGGATAGCTCCAGCGCCATTCCAGCTCGGGCATGTAAGCGAAGTTCATGCCGTAGATGCCCGCAATGAAGGTTAGCGGGATGAAGATGGAAGCGAAGATGGTGAGCACCTTCATGACCTCGTTCATGCGGTTGCTGATGCTGGAGAGATAGGTGTCGCGCATGCCGGAGATCATGTCCCGGAACATCTCGATGGTGTCCACCACCTGGATCGTGTGATCGTAGACATCCCTGAGGTAGATGACAGTGTTTTCCTGTATCAGGCTGCTCTCTGCACGTGCCAGGCTGGCAAGCACCTCACGCAGGGGCCAGACGGACTTTCTCAGGAAGAGCATCTCGTTCTTCATGCCATGGATGGTCTGTAGGGTTTCTCTCGATGGGTTGCTCATCAGGGTTTCTTCCAGGGCTTCGATGTCATCGCTCAACTTTTCGAGGACCACATAGTAGTGATCCACGATGGCATCGAGGAGGGCATAGGCCAGGTGGTCGGCGCCCATCTTTCGGATCCTTCCTTTCCCGGTGCGGATCCGATCCCTGAGGGGTTCGAATACATCCTGCTGGGCCTCCTGAAACGAGAGCACAAAGGTCTTCCCCAGGATCAGGCTGACCTGCTCATACTGGATGCCAGTGTCCTCATCGTCGAGGTAGAGCATCTTGAGGACGATGAAGAGGTAGACCTCGTGATCTTCGACCTTTGGTCTCTGGCCGGTACTCACAAGATCCTCCATGACCAGGGGGTGGAGATCGAAGCGGGATCCGATCTGCTGAATGACCTCTACCTGTGAGAGCCCTGAAATATTGATCCAGCTCACGCGTTGTGAATCTCTGGAGGCGATGACATCTTCCAGGGTTGCGTGTGCTGCTTCTCTGTACCCGGCTGTGTCGTACTCGAAAAGTGAAATCCTGGTCTCTCCGAGCTTTTCCTCGCCGACGTGCACGAGGGTTCCCGGAGGAAGCCCCTTTTTCACCGAGGATTTCTGGATATATTTCACCATCACGGTGCCTCCTTTTGTTGGGGGAGCACCAATGAAGCTTGCAGCTCGGCTCTTGTGTGCTCTCCACGAATCACTGAGATAATAAACGCCTTAGACCGCATCCACAAGCATTACCCGCACGGAAAACCAGAGCAGAGATTTCTTGAAGGATGTTCCACTGCTGCACGGCGGTGAGGGGAGGTGGGACAGTCGGGCACAGGTTCGATAGCCACCTGTGGAATCGGGGTGCTCGCCGTCACTGACCGAAGGTGGTACTCACCAGGAACGTTGTATAGCCTAAGTAGCAGGCAAGCAGGGCGATCCCTTCGAAACGGTTGATGCGGCCAGGCCGGCGGAAGCCATACCCGAGAATGAACAGGGAAACGGTGAGTGCCGCCATGACCGGAATGTCCCGTGAGAAGACCTCGGGTCCAACAGCCATCGGGTGGATCGCCCCTGCAATTCCCACCACGGCAAGTGTGTTGAAGAGGTTTGACCCCAGCACGTTGCCCAGCGCAATGTCGTGCTCTCCTCTCCAGGTGGCTATGATCGAAGAGGACAGCTCCGGCAACGACGTGCCCACTGCCACGATGGTCAGTCCGATGATCAGATCGTCCACCCCCAGTCTGTGGGCGAGTTCGACCGCGCCCCAGACCAGGATGCGGGAGCTTACGATCAGAACTACGAGACCGGAGACAAGCCGAAAGAGTGCCTTTCGAATCGGCATGGCATAAACTGTCAGTTCCTGCTCCATCTCACCTCCGAGGGAGTCGGATTTCTTCTGCATGCCCTGCCAGATTGACCACCCCATGAGCGCACCGAACACGACCAGCAGAACCAGGGCATCACTGCGCGTGATCTCTCCGTCCAAGATCTGCCAAGCAGCCAGTGCAGTAACAGCGGTTAGTATCGGTAATTCCTTGCGCAGCACCTGCGAGTTCACTGCGATGGGACTGATCAGCGTCGTGAGCCCCAGGATGAGCGCAATGTTGGTGATGTTCGATCCATAGGCGTTCCCCAGGGCAATGCCCGGATTACCCTGCGACGCAGAGAGTGCCGACACCATCATCTCGGGGGCGGATGTGCCGAACCCAACGATCACCATGCCGATCAACAGCGGCGGCATTCCGAAATGGCGGGCCGTGGACGCTGACCCATCCACAAACCGATCAGCGCTCCAGACCAGGAGTGCGAGTCCAAAGGCGACAGCGAGAAACGCGGCAATCATAGAGTCCATGCCTCCAGCCGAGGTTGTGCATAAAGAACAATCGTCACCGAGATGTCTTGGAGTGAACGCATGGGATCTGGAATCATTGTCTCACGAAAAGCGGCGTGTGTCATTGCCTAAGGATAAGGGAGATGATCTGGGCGTATGGACATGGTCTTTGGAAGGGTTCCTCAATGGTATCGTGGTGGAGCCGAAGGGAATCGAACCCTCGACCTCTTGAATGCCATTCAAGCGCTCTCCCAACTGAGCTACGGCCCCACACGAGTTTTCCCTGGGTAGCACACAATATTTTCCGAGTCAAGACAGCCCTGTCAGGGGATAGGATACTCTGTCTTGTGGGTGGCGGTGGCCTTGATGAGGTTCAGCGTGTCAGTCATGACGGGAATGACGTGCTCCCTGATGTCGCCCGCCACCACGATGGCCAGGAGATCGTCGCCCACGGCGAGCTCTCCCTCGTTGACCTCCACCAGGATGTCGACGATCCCGGGGCGTTTCTTCTGCTCTTCCACAATGGTCCGGATCGCGTCGTGGTCAGCCCTGACCGTGACCCTGGCAACCGGTGACCCGTCACGCGACGTCGCTCTCACGATGCCGTTGTGGCACAGGATCATCCCAGCCCTGTGAGCGTCGTTCCTCGATTTGATCTGTTCGATCAGTCCATTGATATTCACCCAGTCCTCCGGGACAAGCGTTATTGAGTTCACAGATAGTAACAGGAGCAGGAAAAGTCAATTCATCCTTGAGCTGCTCGGCTGATGGATCATGTCAGAACGGGTGTGTCAGGGATGATGAGGGGGTTGTTTACAGAGTGGCCCCCTTCATACTGGCCCCCTCTGAGCGTGAGACAGAGGTGAGGGTGATGTATACTGGAGCAAGGGCCTGTACGGCGATGATGGGTATGTGATAGTATGAACTCCCGGCATGCCACGGGAGGCAGGACGGGCAGGGTTCCCTGGCGAACACGTCGGGCTCATGCTGTCGTGTCAGGAGGTAGTTATGAAGGAGATTCCAGTGGGTAGATCGAGGCTGCAGGTTCTGGTGGGGGACATCACCCGTCAGGAAACCCAGGCGGTGGTCAATGCCGCAAACAGGCAGCTCGCCCCGGGGGGTGGTGTTGCAGGAGCAATCCATCTTGTGAGGATGGTCCTGTACGACGACGCGGCATACCAGGCGCACGTAAGGGCCATCGAGAGCCTCGAACGCGCGGCGGAGCAAAAACCGTCATGAGGGTTGTTGCCGTCATTCCCGCACGCTATGGTTCTACCCGGTTCCCGGGCAAACCCCTGGTGGACATTGCCGGAAAGCCCATGATCCAGCGGATTTTCGAGCAGGTGAGCGCCTGCCGGGAGATTCATGAGGTCCTCGTTGCCACCGATGATGAGAGGATCTTCGAAGCGGTTCACATCTTCGGGGGGGAGGCGGTCATGACGAGCCCTGACTGTCCCTCGGGCACCGACAGGGTGGCCCAGGCAATTCAGGAACGGGATGCACAGATCGTCATCAATATCCAGGGTGACCAGGTGGTCCTCGACACCCGGGCCGTGTCCGACATGGTGGAAGAGCTCGGCAGGGGTATCGAGATGGCCACCATCGCAGTGCACGCAGATGCCCGGGACCGGGAAGACCCGAACACCGTGAAGGTGGTGTGCGATTCCGAAGGGTATGCCCTCTACTTCTCCCGCTCGCCCATTCCCTTTGAGCGCAATCCGGGAGCTGTTCAGAGCCTCAAGCACATCGGGATCTACGGATTCCAGAGGGAGACGCTTCTCCGGTTCACCAGCCTTGGACAGACCCCACTGGAGTATTCCGAGTCCCTGGAGCAGCTCAGGGCCCTTGAAAACGGAATACGGATCAGGGTGATCCTGGCGCAGGGGGAATTCTTCGAGATCAACACGCCCTCAGACAGGGAAAGGCTCCTCAGGTTGTGGCAGAAGTGATCCTGTTTCTCTACAGGCTGCTCACCGGCGTCATGGTGTGGCCCCTTGCCCTGGCCCTCAAGAACCACCCGAATTTTGAATCAACCCTTGCTCAGAGGCTCTCCCTGAACCTTCCGGATCCTCCTTCCGGCAGGCCGCTGATCTGGGTGCACGCCGCATCGGTGGGTGAGGTGAAGGCGATCGCTGCGCTCATGAAATCCATCAGGCACCACCATCCGGGGTGTTTTGTCTTCCTGACCTGCATGACATCAACGGGGATGACGGTCGCCCGGCAGGATGCCGTTGCAGACAGGGTCTTTCCCTTTCCCTTCGATACCTACCGGTCGATGAAGCGCCTCATGCTGCGCCTGCACCCGAAAGTGATCCTGGTTGCGGAGACAGAGATCTGGCCAAATATGCTCTGTGCCGCAGCGGATCTCGATATTCCGCTCGTCTATGTGAACGCACGCATGTCCTTGAGTGCCTTCGGGCGGTACAGGAAGATCGCTGTTGTCATGAAAAGACTGCTTAGAGATGTTCGCGTACTGGCCATCACCCGGGAGGATGCAGCTCGATTCTCGCAGCTCGAAGCCAAGCACGTGGAGGTCATGGGTAACCTCAAGCTCGATGCCATAGCAGAAGCAGATCCGGCGGGCATTGCCGATCTCAGAGCCGAGCTCGGCATCGGATCACGGCCTGTTTTCATTGCAGGAAGCACCAGGGAAGGAGAGGAAGACTTCGTGATCGAAGCCATTGTGCGCGCCAGGGAGCAGATCAGGGATCTCTTTACCATCATCGTCCCACGGCACCCGGACCGAGTCGAGCTCGCCAGGACGCTCGCCTCGCGTCAGGGGATGGATGCGGTGCTGAGGAGCTCAAAGGAGCAGCCGTCAGAGCTCCTCGTTGTCGATACCATGGGTGAACTGTTCAGCTTCTTCGGCATCAGTGACGTTGCCTTCGTAGGGGGCTCACTGGTGGACCTGGGGGGTCAGAATATCCTGGAGCCGATCTCCTGGGGTGTTCCCACGATCCACGGTCCCTACATGGACAATTTTTCCTGGGCCCTCGAGGTCGTCAGCGGGCACACCGTCGTGGTGAAGACCGCAGATGAACTTGCCGGTGCGATCATGGAGATTCTCCAGGGAACACGGTTCAACGATCTCGGACAGGGCGCCCGTGAAGCGTTGAGTGCGGCAGGAGGGGTGACCGACCGGTACGTCAGCGCCCTTGCCCCGTACCTGTAAGGACCCTCTTCCCGCCTCAACAGCCTGAATGCCTCAAAACGCCCTGTCTGCAGTGCCTACGCCGTTTTCTTTGCAGGCGGTTTCAGGAGAAAGATGATGACCACCGAGACACACACGACCAGGGCGCCCACCAGGAAGGGTGCGGAGTAGGTGCCGGTAGCGTCTTTGAGCCATCCCCCCACAAAGGGTCCGAGGAACCCTGCAAGACCCCAGGATGTGAACAGCAGCCCGTAGTTGGTGGCCTGGGCCGATGGGCCGAAGTACTGCAGGCAGGTTGCGGGGAAGAGGGTGAACATCGCCCCGTAGTTCCAGCCGATCAGTGCGGCGACAATCCACAGGGCCCAGTAGAGATGTCCCGATGGGTACAGGAGGAGCATCGCCACGACCTGCAGGACGAAGAATGCCACGAAGCTGATGCGGATACCGATCCTGTCGGCGATCCATCCGGAGATGATGCGCGTGGCAGCGTTCGCCATGGCGAGAAGGCTTGCCGCACCGGCAGCGGCCATGGAGGTCAGCCCCCGGTCGATCCCGTGGCCCGCGATGTGTCCGATGACCATCAAACCGGCGAATGCCCCGCAGAAGTATGCTAGGTAGAGCAGCCAGAACTGAGAGGTGCGGATGGTCTCGTGATAGGTAAAGTCCCGGGAGATTCGCTGTGACGCGTCAACGGACACAGGGGGTTCCCATCCCTTGGGTTTCCATCCCTTAGGCGGGACCTTCAGGCACAGCGCGGCGATGAAGGCCATCACGCCCATGGCGATGCCGACATAGATGAAGACGTATCGCCATCCGAAGGCATTGATGATGTAGGTGGCCAGAGGGGCCATGATAAAGGAGCCCAGCCCCAGCCCCACCACGGCAAACCCGGTGGCAAGGGCTCTCCTTTCCGGCCACCACTTGGGTGCCGTGGCAATCGGGGGAAGATACACCAGTCCACCGCCGAACCCCGCGATCACCCCGTAGGTGATGTAGAGCTGGAGCTTTGTCTGGATGAATCCCGACAGCACGAACCCGCAGCCCAGGATAATGCTGCCGATGAGCACTACGATCCTCGGGCTGAACCTGTCACTCAACCATCCCGCCGGATAGGTCATGAGGCCGAAGATGAGGCAGGCAATGGCAAAAGCCAGGGCAATGTCGGCCCGGTTCCATCCGAACTCTGCATTCAGGGGCTGGATGAAGACACTCCAGGCGTACAGGAGCGCACCGCAGGTGGTGCTTCCCAGCACACCGCCGACAAGGGGGATCCAACGGGGAAATGAAGTCGAGTCGCTCATAGAAACCATCCTTTCCTTACCTCAAATAGGCAGTTCATGCCGGCGTGGATGCTGGTTGGACCTGTGCTGATTTCCACGCAAAAAACCATCATGTTTCCTGTATTCGGGCACCGAGATTCCGGCAGAAAAACCGGTGCACCCGCGATTCGGGGCAGGCAGGACCATACCACGTGTTCCACGTCATTTCTTCGGGTAGCCGATAGTCTTTGCAGCGCTCTCGATCTCCTGGATCGACTGTGGGTCCTCGATGGTGGATGGAGCTGAAAACTCTTCGCCATCAGCGATCTTCCGCATGGTTGAGCGCAGGATCTTTCCGCTGCGTGTCTTGGGCAGACGGGGTACGACCGTTACGTCTTTGAGACAGGCCAGTGCGCCGATCTCCGAGCGTACCATCTTCACCACTTCTTCGGTGATCTCGTTGTTCGGTCTGTGAACCCCTGCCTTGAGTACCACGAACCCGATGGGGACCTGGCCCTTGAGGGTGTCATTGACCCCGATGACCGCACATTCCGCAACATCGGGGTGTTTCGCCACCACCTCCTCCATTCCCCCGGTGGAGAGACGATGGCCGGCGACATTGATGATGTCGTCCACCCTGCCCATGATGTAGAGATATCCGTCCGGATCCTTGTAGCCGCCGTCTCCGGTGGCGTAGTAGCCGGGGAACTCGGTCAGGTATGAAGAGACGTAGCCCTCGTTGTTGTTCCAGAGCGTGGGCAGACACCCCGGGGGCAGGGGCAGCCTGATTCCGATGATGCCCTCTTTGCCGTCGGGGAGTTCCCGGGCCCCTTCATCGATGATCCTCACATCGTATCCAGGGACTGCCTTGGTGGGCGAACCGGGTTTGACCGGCAACTCCTCGATGCCCATGCAGTTGGCGGCAATGGGCCATCCGGTTTCTGTCTGCCACCAGTGATCGATGACCGGGATAGAGAGCATGGCGCTTGCCCAGTGGTACGTGTCCGGATCGAGCCGTTCCCCGGCAAGAAAGAGGTACTTCAGGCAGGAAATATCATGGTTCTTGACATGGGAACCCTGGGGGTCTTCCTTTTTGATGGCACGAAATGCTGTTGGCGCGGTGAAGAGCACCTTGACCTTGTGCTGTGCGATCACCCTCCAGAAGGCTCCTGGATCGGGGGTGCCCACGGGTTTTCCCTCGTACAGGATGGTAGTGCACCCGTGGAGGAGCGGGGCGTACACGATGTAGGAATGGCCGACAACCCAGCCCACATCGGAGGCTGCCCAGTAAACATCGCCAGGCTTGACTCCGTAGATGTGTTCCATGCTCCATTTCAGTGCCACGGCGTGCCCGCCGTTATCCCTCGTGACGCCCTTGGGTTTTCCCGTGGTGCCCGAGGTGTAGAGTATATAGAGGGGGTCTGTTGCCTCTACCGTAACGCACCCGGCAGGGCGTGCTCCGGCGAGTGCTTCATTCCAATCGAGATCCCTCCCTTCGATGAGGGGGGCCGTCACCTGTGGTCTCTGAAAAATTACACACTTGTCCGGCTTGTGCACAGAGAGTTCGATTGCCTTGTCCAGGAGTGGTTTGTAGGGAATGGCCCCCTTGGGTTCAATCCCACAGGAGGCGGACAGGATGATTTTGGGTTTTGCATCCTCGATCCTCACGGCGAGCTCGTTTGCGGCAAACCCTCCGAACACCACGGAATGGATCGCCCCGATCCGGGCGCAGGCGAGCATGGACACCACGGTCTCAGGGATCATGGGCATGTAGATGATGACCCGGTCACCCTTTTTAACGCCGAGGGATGCCAGCATGCCGGCACAGGTAGATACCTCATCCAGCAGCTCCCCATATGTGATCGTGCGGATGGTCGAGGTGACCGGGCTGTCATAGATGATTGCAGCCTGATTCCCCCGGCCGTTTTCAACATGGCAATCGAGAGCATTGTAGCAGGTGTTGAGTCTTCCGCCCGAGAACCAGAAGAAGAACGGTTTTTTCGATGCATCGAGGACCGTGTCCCAGAACTTCTCCCATTGAATCTTCTGAGCAGCATCACCCCAGAATTTTCCGGGATCTTGGATAGAAAGACTGTGGGCGTCTTCGTATGATTTGTACATTGGGAAACCTCCAGAAGCATAAAATGTAATACAACCAGACTATCTTACCTGAAAAAACTCTGTCAACTGAAAAACTCCCGGGGAGAAAGAACCTTCAATCATCTCGGATTCAGGAGAGAAGGTGTTCCGCTTTTCCATTGACAACAAAAGGGTTGCACTCTATTAGTACCACCATGACCCTGGACAGATCCCTATGTCCCATTTGTGCGTGGCGAGCTGACTGCATCAAGAAATTCAAGAAAGGTGCCGGAATTCATTGCCCTGATTTTACCAGAGATCTGACGGTCAAGGACAAGGAACTCGAGGACGAAGTTGCACGGCAGTCTGCCACACCCGGTAAAGAGAAGAAGAAAAAAGGACTCTGGCCGATGTAGGCCTTCCCTCAGTACGCTATTGAGGTCACCGTGCTTGCCTTTTTCTTCACGAGGAGTGCATAGAGAACTCCGTTATGAAGCGTGATGTCAGCGCAGTACCCGGAATCTTCCTTCTGGAGCACCCTTTTTTCACATCCCTGAGCCCCGCACGTGTATGAGAGTATCTCGGCTCCGGTAAAGGAAATTGTGTGTTTCAGAAACGAGGCAAGCCCCTGGTCATTTTTAAAGGTGAGGATCATCCCATTTCCGGAAAGGATTCTTGGCCTGAGGTAATAACGCACAGGTGTGTCCTGTTTCCTCTTTTCTTCGATGAAAAAAGGCGTGAAGCCATGATCCGTTTCAGAAGACCAGGTGATGACCCCCTTCTTGGCGATGGCGAGGCTTCCGTCAAGGGTAAAGGAAGCAAGCTCTCCCAGAGACTGTGCTGCCGAGGATTCCACTGATGCCAGTGAAAGGGGATCGAGTCCTTCGGGCAGCTCAGGAGGGGATCCATCCATGACCGTTACCCTCGACCATCTGTACCTGTCTGGTGCGATGTCTGAATCGAACTTCGGCTCCATGGAGACGAATCCGGACTCAAAAGGTACTACCGCTCCCGTCCATTTTTCCTGTGTTGTCCCCAGGATGGAGTATGTCGTGAAGGTATTTCTGAGCTCGGTGAGCACCAGGACGCTGTCCTTGTAGGCATACAAGCGTGCTATCGTGCTGTTGCCGGGGCTCTTCCAGATTCGTTCCGGCTTTTCTCCGGCCAGCCTGTATACAGCCTTTCTGTCGCTTACAAGGAGTGTCCCCCCGTGGGAAAGGAGAGCGGTTCCCTCGAAGGGAAGGCGGATGATCGTAACCTCCTTCGTGTGAGGAACTGCAGAGGCCTCCCTCTTCTGTGGGTGAGGAGCAGGTGTTCTCTCTGCGGCGAAGAGCGTCTCTATCATCTCATCGATGGCAGGAGAAATTTCTGCCTGGCCCTGCAGATCCTTGTGAAAGGCCCTGGGTGGAATGGTGTCGAGTATGGCGTCGAACGAGATGACGTTCCCCAGTGCGCTGATGGAGATGGCAAGCTTCGAATACTCCTCCAGGGGAATGTGCCGAGAGATGCAGCGGGCAAGCACCGTATTCTCGATCCCCGGTTTCAGGGCGACCAGATCCCCGGGCCCGGAGATTTCAACCGTTATCTCCATGGCACGGGCTGAACTCAAGGCTGGGACCAGAAGCATGAACATCAGGGAACAGCATAGAACTCTCTTCATTGGACCTCCCGGCATATCCCTACGAACAGAGACCTCGTGGATAAGCAATGCTGATTATAGCAGATTTTCCCATGATCACAAGGGGCGGGAAACGTCCACCCGACATGAATATGAATGATCATTCATTTTTTCTTGACCTCACTTTTTACTTCGGCTATATATTGCGATTGCTAGGCAAATTACATTCTTTAGAAGGAGGCTTACATGGCTGAGGAAACAAAAGACTTTGGTGAACAACTATTCCCGGTGCCCGAAAAGGTCAGGGAGAAGGCTTACATTAAGAGCAGGGAAGAATACGAGAAGATGTACAAAGAGTCCCTCGAGAACCACGATGCATTCTGGGCCAAGCAGGCCGAGAGGATCGACTGGTACAAGAAGTGGGACAAGGTCGCCGACTGGTCTTTCAAGGATGACGTGTATGTGAAGTTTTTCGAGGGCGGCAAGCTCAACGTCAGCTACAACTGCCTCGACCGTCACATGGCGACCAGGAAGAACAAGGCTGCCATCATCTTCGAAGGCAACGATCCCTCTGATTGGAAAGTCTACACCTATGCGGACATGTACCGCGAGGTGAACAAGTTTGCCAACGTTTTGAAAAAGAACGGCATCAAAAAGGGCGATCGGGTTTCCCTCTTCCTGCCCATGATCCCCGAGCTCGCCATCGCCATGCTCGCCTGCACCAGAATCGGTGCCGTCCATTCCATCGTGTTCGGTGGCTTCTCCTCGGATGCGCTCAGAGACCGTATCCAGGACTGCGGTTCCACCCTGATCGTCACCTGTGACGGGACCTATCGCGGCGCCAAGGCAGTCCCCCAGAAGGCCAATGCAGACAAGGCCCTCACCGAGTGCCCCTCCATCAAGAAGCAGATCGTGGTGAAGCGGACCGGCACGGAGTGTGCCTGGGACGACTCGAGAGACGTCTGGTGGCACGACGAGATGAAGGATGTCCCCGCATACTGCGAGCCCGAGCAGATGGATGCCGAAGATCCGCTCTTCATCCTCTACACATCGGGATCAACCGGGAAACCCAAGGGCGTCATGCACACCACCGGCGGGTATCTCGTCTACGTGGCCCTTACCCATGAGCTGATCTTCGATTACCACGAGGAAGACACCTACTGGTGCACCGCAGACATCGGGTGGGTAACCGGGCACAGCTATATCGTCTATGGTCCCCTTGCCAACGGTGCCTCCAGCATCATGTTCGAGGGTGTTCCCAGCTATCCGGACTATGGCAGGTTCTGGGAAGTGGTTGCGAAATATAACGTAAATATCTTCTACACTGCCCCGACAGCGATCCGCGCCATCGCGAAAGAGGGCGACGACTGGGTCAAGAAGCACGACATCAAATCTCTGAGAATCCTCGGATCAGTGGGCGAACCGCTCAACCCCGAGGCATGGAGATGGTACTATGACCTCATCGGCCGCGGTGAGTGCCCCATCGTTGACACCTGGTGGCAGACCGAGACCGGAGGCATTCTCATCACGCCGCTGCCAGGAGCCATAGATATCAAACCCGCAAAGGCAACGGTTCCTTTCTTCGGTGTCGAACCCGTTCTGCTCGATGACGAGGGCAAAGAGATACAGGGTGTCGGCAGGGGCAACCTTGCCATCAAGAGACCCTGGCCCGGCATCATGCGCGGCGTCTGGGGAGATCAGCAGCGCTTCAAGGAGACCTACTTCGTTCAGTTCCCGGGCTACTATCTCACCGGTGACGGGGCAGAGCGGGACGAACTCGGCTACTACAAGATCACGGGCCGTGTTGACGACGTCATCAACGTATCCGGCCATCGCATGGGTACCGCCGAGGTGGAGAGCGCCCTCGTATCCCATCCGAATGTGGCCGAGGCCGCTGTTGTGGGATTTCCCCATGACATCAAGGGGCAGGGGATCTTCGCCTATGTCACCCTCAATACCGGAGTCGACAAGAGTGACGATCTCAAGAAGACACTCGTGGCTCATGTGCGCAAGGAGATCGGGCCCATCGCATCCCCCGACGTTATCCAGTGGGCCGATGCGCTCCCCAAGACCAGGAGTGGCAAGATCATGCGCCGTGTTCTGAAGAAGGTTGCGGCCAGCGACTTCTCTGATTTCGGTGACACCTCCACCCTGGCCGATCCGTCCGTTGTCGATTATCTCGTGGAAGAGAGAAAGAAACTCTAGCAAATGCTTTTTTCCAACAGGAGGGTTCCCGGATATGTCCGGGACCCCTCCTGTTGAATTGGTTTTTTCTGATCGCGCTTGTTGAAACTGTTGGTGAGGGCATTTCATTGTAACTCATGGGTGCGAAGCATCTGTACTAAGGAAGGACCCTAATGAGAGGTGAAGAAAAATACAGAATGATACTCAACGCCGCCAAGCAGGTGTTCGCGAAGGAGGGCTTCTATAATTCCAAGGTTTCTGAGATCGCCCGGGAAGCCCGCGTTGCTGACGGCACGATATATCTCTATTTCAAAAACAAGGACGATATCCTCATCTCGCTTTTCGAGGAGGAACTGATCAGGATCATCAAGGTTGTCAAAGGGGATCTGGAGAAAATTGAAGACCCTCGGGAGAAGCTCATCAAGTTCTGCGACAATCACCTGACGATCGTCGAATCAGACAGGGCGCTGGCTGAGGTGATCCAGGTCGAACTCAGACAGTCGAACAAATTTATGCGCGAATACAAAAACAAGCACTTCCTGGCCTATCTCAACATCATCGGCGACATCATCAGCGAAGGGCAGCAGCAGGGGATATTCAGAGATGACATAAAACCGGACATCTGGTCGCGGGTGATTTTTGGTTCGCTCGATGAACTCTCCACCTACCTGATCACTGCGAAACGGAAGCGCTTCGATGTGCATGACGTGGCGATGAAGGTGGGCAATTCTTTCCTTGGGGGCCTTATCCGGAATGGAAAGTAACAAAGGGAGGACCTTCACAAGAGGGGTTTGAAATCATGATGATCAAAAAAGCAGTTGTTATCGGTGGTGGCGCCATGGGGGGAGGCATTGCGCATCTCCTGTCCTCTGTGGGAATTGAGTGCTTCATCAAGGATATCGAACAGAAGTTTGTGGACAAGGCCCTGGACATGTCGCAGGGACTCTATGACAAGCAGGTCAAGAAGGGTAAGATCGACCAGAAGAAGGCACAGGCATGCCAGAACCTTCTTCAGGGATCCGTTGACTACGACAGGGACTTCCTCGGAGAGGCCGACCTCGTAATCGAAGCGGTTCCCGAAATCTTGAAACTCAAGCAGTCGATCTTCGAAGAACTGGAGACGCTCTGCAGTGAGAAGACTATCCTGGCGACGAATACTTCAACGCTGTCTCTGACGGGAATTGCTGAAAAGATCAAGAAGAAAGACCGCTTTGTCGGCCTGCACTTCTTCAATCCGGCCCACGTGATGAAACTCGTTGAGGTCATCTACGACGACAGCACCTCGAGGCAGACCATCGAGGCCATGATGCAGTTCTCCCTCCTGATCGACAAGGTCCCCATCAAGGTGAAAAACGGCCCGGGATTTGCCGTGAACAGGGTGCTCATCCCGTACATGAACGAAGCCGTGCTCGCTCTCATGGACGGTGAGGGATCCCTGGAGGAGATCGACAGCGCAATGGTGGAGTTCGGCATGCCCATGGGGCCCTTTGCCCTGTGGGACCTGGTCGGACTCGATGTGGGACTGCACGCCTCAAAGACGCTGGAGGAGGCTTACGGCGTTCGGACACCGATCCCGGAACTCCTCAAGACCCTCGAGCAGAAGAAATGTCTCGGTCAGAAGACAGGCAAAGGGTTCTACGACTATGCTTCAGGGACAAGAGCACCCTCTGACGAGGTGGAGAAGTTTCTGAAATCATGGTGGAAGAAGAACCCGGTGAACCCGGATTCGTTCTCCCCCGAGAGACTTCTGGCAGTGCAGATCAGGGAGGCGCTGTGTATCGTGGCTGAGGGTATCTCCTCTGCCCATGATACCGATACCGGGATGGTCTATGGGACAAACTTCCCCACCAAGATATCCTGGGGACCCCTCCACTATGCAGAACTGACCCTGGGCTGGGATGTGGTTGAAGAGATGATGTACTCCCTGGCGTACCAGTACGGCCCTGAGCGCTTCACCCCGCCTGCCGTGATATCCAGGCTTGCATCAGGGGAATCCGTGTTCGAGAACTGCACCTATGAGGTTGATGAATATGGGGTGGCAATGATGATGCTGGATAACCCACCCATGAACACCTTGAGCATCAAGACCCAGCAGGATATCACGAAAGCCATGCTGAAGGCCTCTGCAGACACGAGGGTCAGGGTCATTCTTCTCACGGGAAAGGGACGAGCATTCGTGGCAGGAGCGGACATCAGCGAAATCCAGGCTCTGAGGTCTCTCGACGATGCCGTGGAATTTGCGTACAAGGGTCACCGCATGAACGATACCATCGAGGAACTCGATAAGCCCGTCATTGCAGTGATCAACGGATTCTGTCTGGGCGGTGGGCTGGAAATCGCCCTGTCCTGTCACATGAGGATTGTCTCCGACCGAGCTCGTCTGGGGCTCCCGGAAATTACCCTGGGAATCATTCCCGGTTTTGCCGGAACCCAGAGACTTCCCCGTCTTGTGGGCAAGGCCAAGGCCCTGGAGCTCATTCTGAGTGGGATGCACATTACCCCCGCACAGGCCCTGGAGATGGGTCTCGTAAACCGGGTCGTCTCCCACGAGTCACTCATGGAAGAAGCGCAGAATCTGGCCCGATCCATAGCCTCCAAGGGCAGGCTCTCCGTCAAAGCAGCGATGGAGTCGACCTGTGCCGGTTTTGACCTGCCGTTCGAGGATGGGATAGCCCTCGAGGCTGAGCAGTTTGCCCGGGTTGCCATGTCCGCGGATGCCACTGAAGGGATCGATGCATTTCTGAGCAAGCGTAAGCCGAAATTTCAGGACATGTAGAGAAGGGGACTCAATGGTTTCTTTTGATCAATACAGAGATGCCCGAGAGTAAAATAAAAAAGAGAAAAAAACAGAGGAAGGAGGTTTAGAGTGAATACAGTTGTGTGCTTGAAGCAGGTACCTGATACCGAGACATTGATCAAGATCGCAGGTACAGGTATAGCAACAGACGGTATCAAGTGGGTTATTTCTCCTTACGATGAGTTTGCCGTGGAAGAGGCACTGAAGATGAAGGAGAAGATGAAGGCAGGCAATGTGACCATCGTATCGCTGGGGCCTGACAGGGCTATCGAGTCCATCAGAACAGCGCTTGCCATGGGCGCCGACACCGCCGTTCACGTCAACGATGCTGCCTACTATGAGAAGGCGGATCCTTTTGCCACGGCCGCAGCGTTGGCTGCAGCGGTGAAGGGTCTCGAGTATGACGCCGTGTTTCTCGGAAAACAGGCCATGGACGATGATTCCGGACAGGTTCCCGCAATGCTCGGCGAACTGCTCGGGATCCCGGTGGTGACCCAGGTAATCAAAATCGAGGTTGCCGATGACAAGAGCAAAGCATCGGTTACCCGCGAGGTCGAGGGTGGTCATGCGCTGCTGGATGTTTCGCTGCCGGCAGTGTTCTCGGCACAGAAGGGGCTCAATGAGCCAAGGTATGCATCCCTTCCCGGCATCATGAAGGCGAAGAAGAAGCCCGTTGATGTGAAGAAGGCGGCAGATCTTGGTGTATCGGACGGCCCGAAGACCGTTGTCAAGGAACTGTCGCTTCCCCCTGCACGCCAGGCTGGAAGGATTATCCAGGGTGACGATGCCAAGGCAAAGGCAGCGGCACTTGCAAAGGCCTTGCACGACGAGGTCAAGATCATCTAAAGGAGGAGGAAAGCGATGCCAGGAACTCTCATTTATGCAGAAGTACAGAAAGGAGAGATCAAGAAAGGATCTCTCGAAGTGTTGAGCAAGGCAAAGGAGTTTGGTGGTGACGTGAGCGCCTGCATTATCGGCAGCGGCGCTGAAGCGCTTGCCCCAGAGCTTGCTAAATATGGTGCGGACAAGATCTATGTGGTTGACGGACCAGAGTTCGAAAACTATGTGCCCGAAGCCTTTGTTCAGGCATTTGCACAGGTAGCTGAGCAGGTAAAACCCTCAGTGATCTTTGCGAGTGCGACAGCGCAGGGTAAGGACCTCATGCCGGCTGTTGCCGCCCGGTTGAAGGTCGGTGCCATCTCCGATTGCGTGGACCTCAAGAAGGAAGGCGACAAGATCATCGCAAAGCGCCCCATCTATGCAGGCAAGGCATATGCGATGGTTGAGGCCGTGGCAGAGCCACAGGTGATTTCCGTTCGACCCAATTCTTTCGCGGCATCCGAACAGGCCGGCGCTGGTGCAGTTGAGAAGGTCGCCGTGAATCTCGATGCATCGAAGATCAAGACCGTGGTGAAATCCATCGAGATCGCACAGAGCGACGAACCCGACCAGACCGAGGCCGAGATCATCGTGTCCGGTGGAAGGGGCATGAAAGGGCCCGAGAACTTCAAGATGCTCGAAGATCTCGCGAAGCTGCTAGGACCTACGGCAACGACCGGGGCATCCAGGGCAGCGGTTGATGCAGGCTGGAGAGAGCATGCATTCCAGGTCGGCCAGACGGGAAAGACCGTCAGCCCGAACCTCTACATTGCCGCGGGTATTTCAGGTGCTATTCAGCACATGGCCGGTATGGGCACCTCAAAGGTGATCGTGGCCATCAACAAGGATCCCGAAGCACCCATCTTCCAGAAGGCGGATTATGGTGTCGTGGATGACCTGTTCTCTGTGGTCCCGGCGCTGATTGAAGAGATTCAGAAGATCAAAGGATAAGAGAGACATGGGATGGGGCGTCAGCCCCATCCCGCGCAAGAGGCGAGAAACGATTTAGGGGGGGCTATGCACGGACCACAAGCTGAAATTTCGAGAGAAATTTTTTGGAACATAGTCGGACCTGGGTTCCCGGTGGAACAGGTGCTTCTCTACATTCTCGTAGTCGGAGCAATCCTGCTTTTCGTTCGGGGCCTGGTCAAGAGCGGATTCGTCACTCGACTCAAGGTTGCCTTTGAGGCAACGGGCAGCGATGTGGAGCGGGTCAATGATCCATGGTCACGATTGTGGTACACACTCGTTGACATCTTTGCCCACCGCAAGATCCTGAAGGAGCCGTACCAGGGAGCCTTCCATTTCTTTATCTTTTATGGGTTTCTTGCACTGCTGATCACCACCATCATCGTCTTTCTCCAGGCCGACGTCATCTGGCCCATCTGGCGTGTCTGGTTCATGAAGGACGGCTTCTATCTGGGCCTTTCCCTCTTTGCAGACATATTCGGGCTCCTAGCCATTATCGGCGTTCTCATGGCCTTGGCCAGGAGATACTTCTTCAAACCCAAGTGGCTCGATGAAAAGGGAGAAGACAATGTGATCCTGTGGTACATCCTGGCCATCCTCGTGACCGGCTTCATCATCGAGGCGCTGAGAATCCAGGCCACCGAGGTCAATCCCGCGAGCCCAATGAACCCATACATCTGGTTTTCCCCGGTCGGCCGCACCGTCGCGTTCATTTTTGCTGGCATGAGCGAGGTAGCCCTGAGAGACACCCATAAAGTTCTGTGGTGGGTTCATGTACTCGGGGCCCTGGGATTCATCATCTACATTGCATACTCCAAGTTGATCCATATTCTCATGACTCCCGTGAACATCTTCCTGAGGCCTGATACCGACCAGCCCCCCATCAGGACCATGCCTCCCGAGATGTTCGAAACCGCTGAAAGCTTTGGGATTCACAACGTGGAAGAGTTCTCCTGGAAGGATTTCCTCGACAATGAGGCATGCATGCGGTGCGGCAGGTGCGTTGAGGTCTGTCCGGCATTCAACACGGACAAACCCCTGCTGCCCAGGGACGTGATCCAGGACATCCGCAGCTATGTTAACCAGAAGGCGCAGATAGCCCTGGATCCAAATGGAACCTACCAGGTCTTGGCTGATGATCAGTATACCGGACCCGCTCTGATCGGCGATGGCATTTCGAAAGATACCATCTGGGCCTGCACGACCTGCATGGGGTGCGTGGATGCATGCCCGGCATACATCCTCCAGTTCCCCAAACTCATCGATCTCAGGCGCTACCTCGTCATGATGGAGTCCGACTTCCCGGCGGAGGTCCTGGATGTCTTCAAGGGGATGGAGAACAATTCCAACCCATGGGGCATCGGCGCACATACCAGGGCTGACTGGGCCAAGGGGCTCGATGTTCCCATCATGGCAGAGAAGGGTGAAGCTGAGTACCTCTTCTACGTCGGTTGTGCCGGAGCCTTCGATGATCTCAACAAGAAGGTTGCGATCTCCCTTGTAAAACTCTTCAAGCTGGCGGGACTTGACTTTGCCATCCTGGGAACCGAAGAGGGATGCTGTGGAGATTCCGCGAAGAAGATCGGCAACGAGTATCTCTACCAGGCTCTCGCCACGGCAAATATCGAGGTCTTCAAGTCATACAACGTGAAAAAGATCATTACCCTGTGTCCCCACGGGTACAATACCCTGAAGCACGATTACAAGGAGCTCGGGGGTAATTTCCAGGTCTTCCACTACACAGAGATTCTCGATACGCTCATCAAGAAAGGCAAGATTCAGCTCAAGCACCCCATCGAGAATCTGGGAACCATTACCCTGCATGATTCCTGTTACCTCGGTAGGTACAACAAGATCTACGATCAGCCGAGAACCCTTCTGAAGGCACTGAAATCAGGCTCCCTCGTCGAGATGGAGGATCACCATGCAAAGAGCTTCTGCTGTGGTGCCGGCGGAGGCAGAATGTGGATGGAGGAGACGCTCGGAACCAGGATCAATCAGAAGAGGACGCAAGAGGCTCTGGATGCAGGAGCAAAGACGGTATGCACCGCCTGTCCGTTCTGCTACACCATGATCTCGGATGGTATCAAGGAACTCGAACTGGAAGACAAGCTCCAGGCCATTGACATCGCACAGCTCGTTGTTCGCGCTGCGGGTCTCGATGATAAAATTCCCAAGGCCGCTGAGTCCGGGGAACCAAAACAAGAGGAGGCAACCGAATAGCATTTGTGTTGTTCTCAAAACCCATGAACCTATCGAAGAGGAGGCGGATCACGTCTCCTCTTTTTTTCTTGATCGAAAAGCGCAACCACCATACCATGGACGTATGAGGAGGATTCTGTGAGGATTGTTCTGATTCTGGATGACGCCTTTCCCTGGGACGATCTCCCCGCGGACCTCGAGCATCTCGGTCACGAGGTGAGGGTTCTGAAGATTGGGACATCCCCCACCCTCAGGGAGCGCGGAGCTCTTTCCCTGCTGTTCAGGGATGCCTGCAGCTACGACGTGATTCACAACCTCACGGGTGTCGCTGCACTCCTGTATGCTGGACTGACGCCCACACCCGTCGTAACAACGCTCTTCTCCCCGCCGGGTAAAGATGAGCGCGAGATCTGTGCCCAAGCACAATCGAACTGGTTTTTTCTCGATGCCGCCGGGGCTCTTCTGTCCCCCGGGCTCAATGGTATCGAGACGACCGAGCAGCTCAGGCACGCCTCGGCAGGGTTCTACGAAGCCGTCTATGAACAGGTGATCAAGGCCTGCGCGAAAAAAGAGAGGAGGCCGTGGGGGTTTTTTGAGGTGCTCGCTGATGATTCTTCGGGCCACAAAGTGAAACGCATAACCCTGTGGCCCGGGAAAAGGCTCAGCCTTCAATACCACACCAGGAGACAGGAACACTGGACCGTAGTCTCAGGAAAAGCTCGTGTGACCTTGAATCAGGAGATCTTTGATCTGATTGCCGCAGAGTCCATTGATATCGCCAGGGGGGCACACCACAGGATCGAGAACATCGGGAAAGATCTTGTCGTCATCATCGAGGTGCAGCTCGGTGAATACTTCGGAGAGGACGACATCGTGCGCATCGAGGACGATTTCGGAAGACAATGATCACGGAGAAGCACGCGCTCAGAAAACAGAGAGAACTGTTTTCCCTGCTGGTTGAATGTGCGGCCAGCATGGGGATCGAGATCATCGAGGACACCATCAATCGCAGGGGAGGTATCTGCCGGCTTGATGGTCGTCTGCTGGTGGTATACGATGCAAATTCAAGCTATCAGGAGCGGAACAGGCTTATCGTGAAAGCGCTGTCCCTGATCAATCCCGATTCCGTATACCTTCCCCCGAAGATACGGCAGATCATCGAGGATCAGAGAGGGCTCTCTCTCATAAAAAGTGGATGAGGAAGCTCGGGAATTCTAAATCCAGCACGCTATACAATGGAGAAGCTGTGAATTCGCTTCCTACCGGTTTTCCCGTATCTGGTAGAGCCTGAGTTCCCGCTGGGCATCGACGTTGTTCTTGTTGATCTCGTAGGCCTTCTGGAACACCTCTGGGGCCTTTTTCGACCCTTCTTTCTTGAGCACCCACCCCCAGATCACATACAATGTGTCGGATTGAGGAAATCGCTGGAGGCCGTCTCGGATCGAGGATTTGATCTCAAGGGGGCTTCCGATACCAGCATTCTGAAACCTCAGGAACATGGCCCGCGCATAGGATTCCATGAAGAGACGCTCCTCCGGTCTCATCTTTACGCAGAGCCTGAGCATGTCCAGGGCCTTCTGGTATTCCTTTGTCTTCAGGTGTTCCATCGCTTTCCCGTAGAGCAGCTCTGCCTGCAGTGTCTCGTCTATTCCAGATGGTTCGTCGGCTTGTTTGCCTTCGATCGTTTTCACCACGGTGTTGTAGGCTCGCTGGATTTCCATGAAGATATCGTTGGCCAGTCGTTTGACCTCCGGATCGTCAGCATAGGCGTAGGTATCTGGGTGATGCTCCTTGACGATTCGTATGTAGGCCCGCTTCAAGCCCCCTTCGGAGATTTTTCGATCGACGCCGAGGGTATCGAAGGGATCCTGGCCTTTGAGTTGTTTGAGCTTGCTGCGCAGGCCATCGATGAGGTTTTTGTGCTTGCTCTCCTGGAAACTTGCCACTCCGGTGCAGTACAGGGCAAGAAGGGCTCGGGCAGGGTCCTGACCCAGGAGGAGCAGTTCGGACACCGTGTACTCATACAGGCTCTCTGTATCGATTCCCAGGTCGGCAGGGATCTGCTCTGCCAGAATGTTCGGTCTGGATTCAGCGAAAGAAGACAGGGAGTCAATCACCAGGGAAAAGGGGACCAGATCCATGATGCCCTTCCTGATGAGCTGAAAGTAGTCATGCCTGCTGAGCTCAGGCTCTTTTGTTATGGAGGGTTTCTCTACCTGCTGGATGGTTCCGCTTTCCCAGGTGAAGAGGTCCAGAAACCGTGTTTCCATTTGTCGCCTGAGGGCCTGGGTTATCTGTTTCGGTTGGACCAGCCCCATCTCCAGGAGGATTATTCCCTGCTTGCTTCTTTCGCGGCGAGCCTGTGCGAGGGACTGTTCGTTCTCCTCCTTTCCGATGATCTCCAGGGCCACCAGGATATTCCCCAGGAGTTCTTCTGTTCGATTTGACTGGATGGCGCAGAGCAGACCCTCTTTGAAAATGAGCCCCTTTTTCACTTCGTCGTGGGAGAGAAAGAGTATGCCGCTGAATCGGGCATCGAGGATATCCTTGATCAGGAGCGGAAACGGCATGTGTTCAAGGGAGAATGTCTCTTCCATATGATGGGTTGTATCGGGAAATTACGGTGTGATCAATACCCTTTTCTGAAGGGTTTCCCGATTCCCTGGAATCTCGTTCGTGAATCGTGTTTGTTCATGAGATAACAGATCTCGGCCAAAAAGCGGAACACATCGTGCGTGTTGTAGATCCCTTTGATGAGAAACCGCGAGGAAGAGCTGTCTCTTGTCTCCTACAAATAAATCAGCGGTTGTCCTACAAGAACGGGAAGAGCATGGCAAAATGAAAAAAACATTCGAAAATTCATTCTGATAGACAGGGCACGACAGCCATTATGCAGATAATAACATATATAACAGTATTGTTATCAGGGGGTTAGAGTCATGCAGGCCCTTGACAAACCCTGGCTTGATGGTATTATTTATCAACGAGAAAGATGTGGCCTTTTAAAAGCGAGAATCAGCCTCAGGGAAGATGCATCAGGAGACGAGCAATCAGCAGGTGTCGGTCATCATGAATCACCCCATCCATCAATGGTAATCCGGGAAGGAGGAACCCGAATGGAAAAGGATGAAAAGAACCTAACGAAGTTATTGGACAAGGAAACATCGCGGCGCAGTTTCCTCAAAGGTGCCGGAACTGCAGCAGGGCTGGCAGTGACGGCTTCGGCGATCAGCGGTGGCAGGCCCTCGGTTGCGCATGCCCAGCAGCCCAAGCCCGTCATGAAATTCCTCTTTGCCGAGCGGCAGAATTGCACCGGATGCAGGGCCTGCGAGTATGCATGTTCCATGTTCCACACGGGACAGGTGCGGCCTTCGATGTCCCGCATCCATGTGTGGAAATACAAGGGGATCGTGGATGTCCCGGTGATCTGTCACCACTGTGATGACGCCCCCTGCATCGCGGCATGCCCAACGGATCCGCCGTCCATCCAGAAGGACCCGAAATCCAACGGCATCAAGCTCAACGAGAAGACCTGCCTGGGTGCGAAATGCATGAAGTGCCAGGAGGCCTGCCCGGCCGAGTTCGTCAGGCAGAATCCGGACACCGGTCAGCCGCTCATGTGCGACATGTGCGACGGAGATCCCGAGTGCGTCAAGGCCTGCGAGGCACAGGCGACCATGCCGCTGGCACCCTGCCTGGTTGCGGGAGTCAGCGGATTCGGCGTCAACATGGCATACCGCAAGGTCACCCCGGAACAGGCGGCGAAGGACCTCACCAGGTTGTTCTACTACCCGAACGCAGACGGGGGAAGGAGGTAGGCCATGGCAGCTCCCAAAGGTGGATATTTTGGCAGGATCCTGGAAATAGACTTGACGAACCAGAAATTCAAGGAACGCAAGGTCTCGGATGAAGAATACCGGAAGTACATCGGTGGCTGTGGCATGGGGGCCTATCTCCTGTACAACGCCCTCAAGAAGGGCCATGACCCCATGGCGGCCGACAGCCCCATCTATCTGGGCACCGGCCCTCTCAACGGCACCTACTGCGTTTCCACCAGGCTCAGCGTCGTGAACAAGAACCCCTACACCGGGCTCTTGAGTCATGCCGAGGTGGGTGGCCACTTCCCCAACGAGATCAAGTGGGCCGGCTGGGACGGCATCTACATCACGGGAAAGTCCAAGAATCCCGTGGTGCTCTACATCAACGACGACAAGGTGCGGTTCATCGATGCAGCCAAGATCTGGGGCAAGGACACCCTGGAGACCGAAGACATGGTCTATGCAGCCATCAAGGAACCCTATGCAAAGATCGCATGCATCGGCCCGGGCGGAGAAAATGAGGTCGGGTATGCCGCCTTGATGGTCGAACGTTCCCGGGCAGCCGCGAGAACAGGAACGGGCGCGCTCATGGGCAACAAGAAGCTCAAGGCCATCGCGGTGCGCGGCACCAAGGCAGTGCCTGCGGTTGACAACAAGAAGGCCTACGAGGCCATGGTGGCGGCCAAGACCCTCGCTGTTGAGAGAGAGGCGTGGCAGGGGATCAAGCGCTACGGTACTGCCGGGCTGCTGGAGCTCAAGCACTATGCCCACGGCTCGCTCATCACGCTGAACTTCCAGACCACCTGGTGGCCCTGGATTGACAACCTCGGGGGCGAGGAGGCGAACCGCACCTTCTGGAAGCGGCACACCGCCTGCCATCACTGCCCGGTGCACTGCATGAAGCTGGGTGTGATCCGCGGCGGCAAGTACGACGGACTCATTGCAGAAGGCCCTGAATATGAAACCGGCGGTCTCCTCGGCTCAAACCTTGGGCTCAAGGAGTTCGACGGCATGATGGCCGCCATCGAGATGGCGGACGCCATGGGACTGGACGCCATCAGTGCCGGCGGGGCGCTCGCCTTCACCATGGAGTGTATGCAGCGAGGCGTCCTGACCGCCCAGGATCTCGACGGCGTGGATCTCCAGTTCGGCAATGCCGACGCTGCGGTGGTCATGCTCAAGAAGATCGGCCACAAGGAAGGCAAGGCCGGCAAACTGCTCGCCCAGGGTGTCGCTAAGATGTCGAAAGAGATCGGTAAGGGGTCTGAGGCCTGGGCCGTTCACACGAAAGGCAAGGAGATTGCCGCCCACGATCCCCGGGGTGACAAGCCGAGGGGCTACAGCTATGCCATGGGTACCTGTGGCGGTGACCACCACGAAGGCAACACCCCTCAGGGACTTGCAACGTGGGCCATGATCAATTCGCTGACCATGTGTTCCTTTGTCGGCGGCTATCCCTGGGGCAAGGAAATCCCGAAGGTTTATACCGACATGCTCAACCCGTTGTGCGGGTGGAACATGACCGATGACGAGTTCTGGGCCACGGCCAAGCGGATCATGACGCTGGAGCGCTGCTTCCAGGTGCGCGAAGGTATCAGGAGCAAGGACGATGTGCTGCCCGTGCGGCTGACAACGGAGAAACTCCCCGAAGGACCCAAGGCCGGGGCCATCTGGACCGAGGAAGACACCAAGAAGATGCACGAGTCTACGTATGGCTACTTCGGTTGGGACAGCAACGGCATCCCCACGGATGCCACCCTGAAGGCCCTCGGGCTCGATTTTGCCATCAAGGACATGCAGGAGGCCAGGAAGGCCTGATGCACCCGATTCACCCGGAGGGGGGCGCCAGCCCCCCTCTGATCTACGACAAGTGTATGCCCTCATCACGTCCCTGTGATAGAGGGTATTGAGCTGAAACAGATCCCGGGCGAGGCACGTGAACAATGCAGTCGCGCAGAAACTTTCTCAAGATCCTGGTCAGTGGTGTCGCCTCGGGGGCAGTGTTCACCGCGTTCAAGGTGAGCGGAGCAACGGCGCTGCCCCGGCCCCCGGCCTCCCTGGTTGAAGAAGCGTTCCTGAAATACTGCACCAGGTGCTACCGGTGCATCGATATCTGTCCTGTCCAGGCCCTCTCCCCCGCCTCGATCTTCGATGGGATCATGAACCTGGGAACCCCGGTACTTGACTGGAGGAAGTGCATCCTGTGCATGGAATGCGTCAGGACCTGTCCCACCGGGGCGATCCAGAAAGTTCCCGAAGACGAGGTGGATATCGGCAATGCCGTGATCAACCGAGAGACGTGTCTTTCCTGGACAAACCAGGACAACTGCACGCTGTGTTTCAGGGCTTGCAAGTATGACGCCATAGAACTGATCGACGGCAAGAATCCCGTGGTGATCGAAGATCCGTGCACGGGGTGCGGAGCCTGTTACCGGCGCTGTCCCACAGACCCGAAATCCATTGTGGTGCACTACGAGAAGGTGAGACGGTACGAACCTACGCCGAGAGGGTTTACCGTGCGGCTCGAGGACAGGCTTGGTCCACCCCGCTTCCCGCCTGACCCGTTTTCCACCTGGTTCCAGAAACGTATCTCACAGCTTGCCAGGAGATACCGGATCATCGGTGACTGAGTGAGGCCGGTATGACAAAGGACAGCAAGGTTCAATTGCCGGTTCTTGTAGCAGGGGGGGGTGTTGCCGGCATCTCGGCCGCCCTCGATCTCGCCAGGGCCGGAAAGACCGTTCACCTCATCGAACGAAAGGCCAGCCTCGGGGGTCAGGTCGCATCCCTGGACAAGCTCTACCCCACGGACCACTGTGCCTTCTGTCCCCTGTGGACGGAAATCCGCAGCTGCGTGCTGCACAAAAACATCGTGCTCCACACCCTGACAGAGATACGCACTGTTGAAGAAATCGATGGTTCCCTTGAAGTGAGGCTCGCTCAGAGCCCCCGATACATCGATGCCTCGCGCTGTATCCTCTGCGGGCGCTGCGTCCCGAAGTGTCCGGTCAGCGCGATCTCCTCCGGACCCGAGCATGCCTATCCGCAGACCTATGTGATCGACCCTCAAGCCTGTACCCGCTGCGGGGACTGTGTCGATATCTGCCCCACCGCGGCCATCGATATAACGGGAGAACTGAGTCAGAGCACGATTCTGGCAGGAGAGATCATCTGGGCGACCGGGTTCCAGGATGTCGACATCTCCCCCCTGGAAGACTATGGATACGGAACCCACCCGAACATTCTCACCTCCCTCGAGTTCGAAGAGCTTACGGCAGAGTCCGGTGTGAACAAGGGGGCGATTCTCACCCGGAACGGGGCAAAGCCAAAACGCATCGCGTTCATCCAGTGTGCCGGTGCACGGGATTTGAGGCTCTTTCCCTACTGCTCGGCGGTGTGCTGCATGCATGCCCTCAAGCAGGCCCAGTGGGTCAAGCGCAGGAGCCCCGAGATCGAGTGCACCATCTTCTACACCGATCTGCGAGCCGAGGGCAGGCACTACTACACGTACTATCTCAGGGAGATCGGCTCGGGCGCCATCGAACTCCTCAGGTCGAGGCCCGGCCTCATCTATACCCTCCCCGACGGCAGCGGCATCGCGGTCACGTACGAAGACACCTCCACCCAGAAAAGGCTCATCAGGGTCTATGACATGGTGGTGCTCAACGGTGCCCTGAAACCGTCGCTCACCTCCGGTCAACCCGATCTTGCAGGGCTGACCGATGAGGAAGGACTGATGAAGGGGTCCTATTCCAGGATGTACCCCTGTGGTTTCTGCAGGGAGCCCATGGACGTGGAGGCTTCCGTGGTGCAGGCTTCTGCTGCTTCCCTGGAAGTCTTCCTCGGGGGGTCTTCCCATGGGAAATGACCGGTCCATACGGTGTTTCCTCTGCAGGTGCCACGGAGAGATCAGTCGTGTCATTGACCTCGACGAGGTGGCCAGGGCCCTCAAGAGCCATCCCGGAGTCAGATCCCTGGATGTGCGGAATTCCCTGTGCCTGGAAGAAGATATGGATGTGCTCGCCTCCCGTGTCGAAGATCCCGATGCAACGGGGCTTGTCCTGGGGGCATGTTCCCTGTATGCCCGCGGTGATCGAATCCGCACCGCTCTCGAGGAGAAAGGGATCTCACCGGACACCGTCGAGGTGGTTGACATCAGGGAAGGGTGTTCGTGGATTCACCACGGTCAGCCCCGAGAGGCCACCACCAAGGCCATCGACCTCCTCCGCATGGGGGTGGCACTGCAGCGGCACAGGGAGAACCCCGACGAGGTGATGGTGGACCCGGTCCGCGAGGTTTTCGTTCTCGGGGCGGGTCCTGCCGGCATCTCTGCTGCAGCATCCCTGGTCCGCCTGGGGGTTCGGGTTCACCTCCTCGACCGGGCGAAGTCACCGGGGGGCCTGTTGAACCTCGTCAAGCGCATCGCTCCCGAGGATGTGACCTCAGATGAGTACCTTTCGCAGAAACAGCAGACGATCTTTGCTTCTAACGGTGGTGTTTCCCATTACCCTGGAGCGAAACTGATCTCGGCCCACGGCTCTGCAGGGGATTTCACGATCTCGTTCTCGTCTGGGAAAACAGAGCATGCAATCAGGGTGGGGGCGGTTATCGTGGCCACCGGGGCAAAGATCCTCATGCCAGACGGTCTCTATCGGCATGGCAACCTTGAGGGGGTGCTCACCGGCATCGAGCTGGAGAGACGCTTCAAGGCCGGGCAGCTCGAGGGGAACAGGGTCGTGTTCATCCAGTGCGTCGGGGTGCGTGACAGGAAGCGACCCTACTGTTCAGCCATCTGCTGCATCGTGAGTCTCAAACAGGCATGCCAGGTGCTTGACGTAGATCCCCAGGCAGAGGTCTTCGTCCTCCACCGGGATATCATGTGTCCGGGAAGTGTTCTCGAGAAGTACTATCGCGATGCCATGGCCAGGGGAGTGCGGTTCCTCCGCTATGAGCAGGACAGACCGCCGGTCGTCCTCGGAGACGAGAACGTGGACTCGGTTGAGGTCTACGATGCCCTCACCTCCGAGATGCGCAGGATCAAGGCAGATCTCGTCGTGCTCTCCACCCCCCTGGCACCGCACGACGATGCCGGCAGGATCGCGGAGCTCTTCGGGCTGAACAGGGACGAGCACGGATTCTACGAGGTCAGGACCCTCATGCACCCCCTGGAGACGAAACGGGAGGGGGTCTTCGTGTGCGGGTCGGCCAGGTGGCCGGTCCTTGGACGCAGTGCCGTCCTCCAGGGTGAGGCTGCTGCCATGAAGGCCTATGAGCTTATCAGCAGGGGCACCCTTGCGGCTTCACGCCTGAGCACCTACCGGGAGCGGAAATTCTCCCTTGCCCGTGTAGACCATGAAGCATGCACGGGTTGCGGAAACTGTGTGGCCGTCTGCCCCTACGATGCCTGCTCCCTTGAAAAGAAAGAAGGTGCATTGAAGTCCACGGTGAACCTCATCCGCTGCAGCGGGTGCGGGAGTTGTGTTTCCGTCTGCCCCAACGGATCTATTCAGCTCCCGGGGCACAGTGCCATGGCAATAGGAGAGATGCTCAAGGCAGTATGTGAGCAAGGAAGCTGAGACATGACCGACAGGACTGAAGACAGCGGGAATATCCAAGTCGTTCTGGAAGGGGCAGGGCGGAAGATCGTGGTCTTCGCGTGCACCTGGTGTGCGCTGATCGGTGCCGATGGTGCGGGAAAGAAGAGGATATCGCTGCCCGCTACCTTCAGGGTCATCCCGGTGGAGTGCATCTCCCGCGTTGAAGCAGATGCCGTCATCCGTGCCTTTACTTCGGGAATCGATGGTGTTGCCGTCATGGGATGCCACCTGGGAGGCTGCCGGCACAACGGGGCGAATCTCCGGTCTGCACGGAAACTCGAGCTGCTCAAGCCACTGCTCGACACCGTGGGCATAGACTCCAGGAGACTCTTCACCAGTTACGGGACCGCACACGAGTATCACCAGTTTGCCCAGGCCATCGAATCGTTCTGCTCTCAGATCGGGGAGATGCCGCCGGTCTCCGCCTGGTCAAGATCGTTTGTCAGAGCGATGAGTGCGCGAGGAGAGAACGAATGAGCCTTCGAGAAGAGGTCCTCACCCGGGTGAAGGCGCTGCTCAAGGACCGTCGGGTCGACGGGGTTCTAGGCCTGAGCCTCTTCGAAAAAGAGCCCGTTCCCTGTCTTTTCGAGGATCCCTTTGACGTTGATGCCCTGGTCATCGAGCCCAAGTGGCTTCTCGCAAAACTCGCCATGAATATCCTGAAGACAGCACCTCAGGAATACCGGCTGGGCCTCGTCTGCCGGGGGTGTGACGATCGGGCGGTCACGGAACTGGCGAAGCGGAACCAGCTCGATCGTAACCGTCTGACCCTTCTGGGAATTCCCTGCACCGCGGAGCAGGCCAGGAAATGTCTGTGCAGCACTCCGTACCCCAGGGAGATCGTTGCGGGAGAGCGGGTCGAAGGGATGTATCCCATGAACGACGAACAGGCACAGCTGTTTCTTACCGGCAGCATGGAAGAAAGGATGAAACGCTGGGCCCGTGAACTCAACAGGTGCATCAAGTGCTACGGCTGCAGGAACGTGTGTCCCATCTGCGTGTGCATCCCCTGCAAGCTGGAGGATGATCTGTGGGTGAAGCGCGGTCACATCCCTGCCGACATGGTCTCCTACCACCTCATCAGGGCGTTCCACCTCTCGGACACGTGCGTATCCTGCGCCGGCTGTACGGACACCTGTCCGGTGAATATTCCCCTCATGCTCCTTCAGGTCTCCATGCGCGAGACGCTCAAGTCACAGTACGCCTACGAGCCCGGTCTCGATCCGGAGAGGGTCTCCCCTGTTCTGACAGAACAGGAAAAGGGTGAGGGCACCCTGTTTCAGGAGCCGGCATGGATTGATTCACTCAGGGGAGGATCATGAACCTGAACTTTATCAAGACCATCTGCCCTTACTGCGGGACCGGCTGCGGGATCATCCTCCAGGTGAAAGGCGGCAGGGCCGTCACTACCCTGGCTGATCGTTCCCATCCCGTGTCAAGGGGAGGGCTGTGTATCAAGGGGTGGACAGCCCACGAGTTTATCCATCACCCCGATCGGCTTACCAAGCCCCTTCTGAAGAAAAACGGGAAGTTCAAGGAACTATCATGGGACGAGGCCATCGGTCTTGCCGCCGACAGACTCAAAGAGACCGTGAAGGCCCACGGACCCGATGCCGTTGCAAGTCTCAGTTCCGCACGGTGCACCAATGAGGAGAACTACCTCTTCCAGAAGCTCATCAGGGCCGGACTTGGAACCAACAACGTGGATCACTGCGCCAGGCTCTGCCACGGACCCACTGCCGCTGCCATGGCCTATGCACTGGGCAGCGGCGCCATGACGAACTCCATCGCGGACTTTTCCGGGGCGGAGTGCATCCTCATCATCGGATCGAACGCAGCCGAGACACATCCCATCATCATGGGCGAGATCTACAAGGCTCGCGACAACGGAGCAGTCCTGGTCGTGGTCGATCCCAGGAGGACGGAAGTCGCCAACAACGCCGATATGCACCTCCAGATCAATTCCGGAACCGACATCCCGCTGATCGATGCCATGATGAAGCTGATCCTGGACGCTTCCCTTGAGAACAGGGAGTTCATTGCGAGCAGAACCGACGGGTTCACCGAGATGAAGGAGTACCTCTCCCAGCGTACCCTGGAAGAGCTCTCCCGCGAGTGCGGCATCCCGCTGGAGGACATCAGAAAGGTGGCTGAACTCTATGCGCGGGCCCGGGAGGCCTCCATCGTCTTTTGCATGGGCATCACCCAGCACGCCTGCGGCACCTCGAACGTCTACGCCATCTGCAACCTCGCCCTGCTCTGCGGCCACGTGGGCAAGCCCCACTCCGGCATCTGCCCGCTGAGAGGACAGAACAATGTCCAGGGGGCATGCGACGTGGGCGCCCTGCCCAATGTCTACCCCGGCTACCAGGCAGTTGCGGACGAGAAAAACCATGCGAAGTTTGCACAGGCCTGGGGCAGGGACCTCTCGAGAAAACCAGGGCTCACCGTCACCGAGATCTTTGCCGCCGCCGGCACCACGGTCCGTACGCTGTACACCATGGGTGAAAACCCCCTGCTGAGCGATCCCAACCAGGGCCACCTCATGGAGATGATCCCGAAGCTCGATTTCTTCATCGCGCAGGACCTCTTCATGACCGAGACCGCCCGCTATGCAGACCTGGTGCTGCCCGCTGCATGCTATGCAGAGAAGACAGGCACCTTCACCAACACCGAGCGGCGGATCCAGCTCCTGCGCAAGGCCGTGGACCCCCCGGGAGAGGCAAAGGACGATTTTTCCATCCTGTGTCTGCTCTTGAAGGCCTTCGGGCTGAAGGGCGACTACGCAGACCCCTCCGAGGTCATGGACGAGATCGCGGCGCTGACCCCCATCATGGCAGGGGTCCATTTTGACAGGCTCGGTACCCACGGGCTCCAGTGGCCTGTGCCCAGCGACGACCACCCAGGCACCCGCTACCTCCACAAGGACACCTTCACCCGGGGCAAAGGGCTCTTCGTGGTGCCGAAATACACCCCTCCCAAGGAGATGCCTGACGAGAACTACCCGTTCGTGCTCAATACCGGCCGGATGTTTTCCCACTACCACACGGGCACCATGACCAGGCGTTCACCCTTCCTCGACCGCGAAGTGGACAAGCCCTTTGTGGAGATACACCCTGCCGATGCCGCACGGCTCGGTATTGTGGAGGGTGGTGGTGTAACGGTGACCACCCGCAGGGGGAGCATCGAGACCTTTGCCCGGATAACCACCAGGGTGATGGAAGGGTCGCTCTTTGCCCCGTTCCACTTCAGCGAGGCCCCGGCCAATGCCCTGACCATTGAAGAGCTCGATCCGGACTCCAAGATGCCCGAACTCAAGGTCTGCGCCGCCAGGCTGGAGAAAGGTTGACATGAGCAGGAGAGACGATATCCGATCAGTCATGGTCGCATCACGGGCGTTTGCCTGCGTGGAGTGCGGGCGCTGCGTGGCGGTCTGCCCCATGGCCGAGATGTACCCGAATTTCTCCATCGAAATGTCGCCCCGCGGGGTGATCAAGAAGGTACTCATGGACGCTGATATCCTCTCTGATGAACATCTCTGGTACTGCACGGAGTGCAATGCAGGTACGGATGTGTGTCCCGCCGGTGTCAGCGATCGGGATCTGATCAGGGGGCTCAGGCACCTGGCCATTGTAAGCGGGAAGGTACAGGAGGTCCGCACCTGTCAGGGGTGTGGCGAACAGTATGTTCCGGTTCATGTGATGGAGTTCATCTCCGAAAGACTCAAAGAGGAGCCGACGGAGTTCCTGAACATGTGCCCCGCATGCAGGAGAAAAGTCTACCTCATGCGTAATGCCTAGACAAGAGAGCGCAAGGATGCAGGAACAAACCACCCAAGCGAGGAAGTTCATCGGTATCGAGGAGTTGCGGCCCCTACCGGAAAAACCCAGGCTCCCCAGGCGGCCTCCCGTGATCGTGTTCGATCCGGCCAGGTGTACGGGGTGCTCCACCTGCGAGATGGTCTGCTCACAGCGCAATGTGGATAAGGTGGCTCCTGTGTCCTCGAGCGTAAAGGTGGTACACTCGGAGGAACAGGGAAAGAATTTTGCAATCCTGTGCCTGCACTGCAGGGAGCCCCTGTGCATGGAGGCCTGTCCGGTTCGTGCCATCGACAAGGACGAGGCCGGGATTGTGCGTATCAGGCGTGTGTTCTGCGTGGAGTGCGGCATCTGCACCCTGGCGTGCCCCGAGGCCGCCCCGCTGCAGGAGCCCTTCACCGGAAGGATGAGGAAGTGCGACCTGTGTGACGGGGACCCCCTGTGCGCCAAGCACTGTCCTGAAGACGCCCTGCACTTCTACCGGGGAAAGGCGCTCGGCTGGATCAGGCTCCTGCGCTGGCCTGTCCAGCTGGTGAGCTTTCTCCTGCTCGTGGTGGTTCTGGTGGGCACCTTCTGCTCGTTCACGGCCGGCATCGTGAGCCTGCCCTGTCCCACGGGTACGCTCCAGAACATCGCCTCCACCCAGACGCTGGTCCTGGTGACTCTTGCCTCCGCCCTCGTGCTCATCGGCATCACCATCCTCTTCGGCAGGGTGTTCTGCGGCTGGGTGTGCCCCTTCGGCTTCTTCCTCGACCTGGTGGGCAGCGTGGTGCCCAAGTTCGGGCTCCCCAAGTTCCTCAAGAGCAGGATGATCAAGTACGGGATCCTGGCAGGAGCGGTGGGCGGTGCCGCAGGGCTCGGGTTCCAGCCCTTCTGCACAGTGTGCCCCATCGGCAGTATCTGCAGGTCCTACGGTCCGGGCGGCGTGATCAAGGGGGCCGAACTCGCCATCGTTCCCGTCATCGCAGGGCTCGAACTCGGGGTGAGGCGGTCGTGGTGCCGCTCCTTCTGCCCGGTGGGTGCGGTGCTTGCCCTTGCGGCAAAGATCGGAATCATCAAGATCGTCATCGGAGCGCACCAGTGCAAGAAGTTTTCGTGCATGCAGTGCGCCGATACCTGCCCCATGGGCATCATCGACCGGGAGGCCCTGCGGGAGGGGATCGCACCAAAAATCCCCATGGATGAGTGCATCATGTGTCTGCGCTGCGTGGACACGTGCCCCTACCAGTCCGCGAAGATCCGCTTCCGCTGGCAGAAGACCATCCCGGGCGAGGTGAAGGCATGGACGTATTCCTGAAATCCTTCTATAACAACAGGGTCGCCCACGTTGACCTGAACACCTCGCGGGTGGAGTTCATGCCTGTGCCACCCGGCATGCTCTCCGAGGCAATCGGTGGGGCAGGGGTCACGAGACTGCTGCACGAGCACTTTGCAGGCCAGGACCCGATCGTGCTGGGATGCGGCCCGCTCACGGGAAGCTTCGCGCCTGCCTCGTGTCTCATGGTCGCCACCTTCTCGCCGGACACGAAGACTCTCATCCACGTCCCCTTCCTGGTCAATTCCGGTCCCCAGCTGAAGTTCTCTGGTTTCGACTTCCTCGTCATCACCGGGCAGTCTCCAGAACCGGTCATGCTCGAAGTCATGAATGACGCAGTCAAGATCTCCGGGGCCGGGATGCTCGAGGGAGAGATCTCCCGGAGGGAACGGACGCTCATGTCACGGGGGAGGTTCTGCCCCGAGGCGATCCTCCTGACCGGCGAGGCTGCCCGGAACGGCGTCGGTTCTGCTGTGCTGTCCCTGGGCCAATGGGGAAGCCTGGATAAAGAGGGGCTGGGCTCGTACGCCGAGAAAAAGAACATCAGGGCCATCACCCTGCTCGCTTCAGGGGGCATCGCCTTTCCCGGAGAGAACCTCGAGCAGGGTTCCATCCTCATGAAGGAACTCCGGGCGCGGTACAAGAAACGGCAGTACGTGGTGCAGGACTTCATGGCAGGCGGCCAGGCGCACAGGAAACTCATCAGAAAGCACTTCAGGAAGTCGCATGCCTGCTTCCACTGCCCCCTGGCATGCATCAGCTACCTCGAGTTCACCTCCAGAAACGGGGGGAAGAAGAGAACGGGCGGCGTGTTTCTCATGGATCACGAGGGGTTTGCCGCCCTCGCAGCCCTGCGCCCGCTCGATGCCTGCACACTCATGCACGCCTGCATCGAACAGGGGCTGGATCCCTTGCGGGCGGCGTCCCTGATCGGGGCCGAGGCGCCCACTGAAGATGCTCTGAAAACGATCAGGGAGGGTCTCCCCGGGTCCCGATCCACGGGAACAGGTCCTGCTCCGGGCAGCGACGTCGTGCCCGACGAGGTTTTTATGGCGTTCGGGACAGGCATCCCCCGCATACGGCCCCAGGCTCCGGATGCATCCTGGCAGTCGCGGGTCGGCCTCGCCATGATTCTCGGTATCTGCCCGATTCTGCTCCTTACCTATCCGGACCTCTCCCCGGATCACCTGCTCTCCTTCATCTCCCCCGATGCAGGCTTCAGGGACGACCTTCACCAGAGGATACGATCAGCCCTTAACTCCATAGCACCATAAGAGTAGTTGTGTTCTGCAGTGGCTTTTTCTTTGGAAGTCATTACTTAAAAAGAAATGCAGGGATAACTGTTGCCGGGGCAGCGAGAGGGAACACGTCCCGTGGGAGATGATTCTCCGACACCAGCCCCGAACGATTCCCTCCCGGTGCTCTCAATCAAAATGTCGCTACACCATGAATGGTAAGTGACCGTGACTGGACAGGAGGTAAACCATGAGCCAGGGGATTCCCAAAGGCGCTTTTCCCTACAAGGGTGGATTCCGCTTTGCCGTGTGGGCTCCCCATGCCGACGAGGTGTCTGTCGTCGGGACCTTCAACGATTGGGATGCAGCTGCGCACCCGATGACAAGGGGTGGAGAAGGAGTGTGGAAGGTCGAGATCCCGGGTGTACAGACCGGTGACGAGTACCGCTACAGGATCGTGACCTCAGGTATGGAGTATCTCCGCATCGACCCGTATGCCCGCCGGGTGACCAGCTCCGTTGGGAACGCCATCATCAGGGTCCCGCGTGAGAAGGACACGACTCAGCAGTTCACGTCTGTCCACCGCAACGAACTGATCATATACGAGCTTCACATCGGGACGTTCGGCAAGGAACTGGGGGAGTCCGGCCCCGGGACCCTGGAAGGAGCCACGGGTCACCTTGCCTATCTCCGTGACCTGGGGATCACTGCCGTGGAGATCATGCCGCTCGCTGAGTTCGCCGGAGGGTATTCCTGGGGGTACAATCCGTCCCACATCTTTGCCGTGGAGAGCGACTACGGGAGACCGCGTGCCTTCAGGGAGTTCGTGGATGAGGCGCACAGGCACGGGATTGCCGTGATCGTGGATGTCGTCTACAACCACTTCGGGCCGAGCGACCTTGACCTGTGGCAGTTCGACGGCTGGAGCGAGAACGACAAGGGGGGCATCTACTTCTACAACGACTGGCGTGCGCAGACACCCTGGGGAGAGAGCCGGCCTGATTACGGCAGGAAGGAAGTCCGTGAGTACATCAGGGACAACGCCCTGATGTGGATCGAGGAGTTCGACGTGGACGGGCTCCGCTGGGACATGACCGCCTTCATCCGCACTGTGCACGGACGGGACAACGATCCGGAGGGCGACCTGCCCGACGGATGGAACCTCATGCAGTGGGTTAACTCGGAGATCAGAAGGGTCAAGCCCGGAGCCGTCACCATTGCCGAGGACCTTCAGAACAACCCCCATCTGACGAAGAAGCAGGAGGACGGCGGGGCCGGGTTCGATGCCCAGTGGGCCGCGCCTTTTGTCCACACGGTTCGATTGGCGCTCACCGCGGCAGAAGACTCGGCTCGTGACATGGACGCCCTCCGTGACGCAATCCTGCATCGCTACGATCTCGACGCCTTTGAGCGGGTGGTCTACACGGAATCCCACGATGAAGTGGCCAACGGCAAGGCGCGCGTGCCCGAGGAAGTCGACCCTGGGAAGGCTTCGTCCTGGGCTGCAAAAAAGAAGTCAGCACTGGGTGCCGTGCTCGTGTTCACCGCGCCGGGCGTCCCGATGCTCTTCCAGGGTCAGGAATTTCTCGAGGACGACTGGTTCCACGATCAGGACCCTCTCGACTGGACGAAAAAGGACCGCTACGCGGGAATTCTGCAGCTCTACAAGGATCTGATCGCCCTTCGCCGGAATCGGGATAATCTGACAAAGGGACTTTCCGGACAGGATGTTGACGTGTATCATGTGGATCGTGAGAAGAATGTTATTGCCTATCATCGGTGGGAGTCGGGCGGGCCGGGTGACAGCGTGGTGGTCGTGGCGAATTTCTCCGCTCACCCTTCTGAGCGCTATACGATCGGCCTGCCCGCAGCCGGTGAATGGTTCGTTCGCTTCAACTCTGACAGCAGGCACTACGACGCCGAGTTCGCTGATTTCGGCTCTTCACGCGTGCAGGCAGAGGAAGCCGGGCAGGACGGTCAGCCGGCACGGGCTGAAATCGCGGTTGCTCCCTACAGTGCCCTCATCCTATTACAGACCGAGTGATGATTTCGCCGGACGCTGCGCAGGGGGAGAGCTGTGCCCACCTCCGCGAATCCGTCCGGGTCGGCCGGATGTCGAGAGACCATGACCGGGAAGATTGCCTTTTGCCAGATAGGCATCATTCACACGCCCTTTTCGAATCCTGAAGGAACGCCGATCCAACCCACAGGTGCTTTTGGGGTGAAGGGAACGGTCGAGGTCTTCGAGGAGTACCGTGCCGGGTTGGAGGACCTGGAAGGATTCTCGCACATCATCCTGGTCTACCACTTCCATCGTAGCCGGGGATTCGACCTGCGGGTCATCCCCTTCATGGATACGGAGCCCCGGGGCGTGTTCGCAACGCGCGCACCGAAGCGGCCGAACCCCATCGGCCTTTCCGTGGTGCAGCTGGTCAAGGTTGAAGAGGGGATTCTTCACGTGGAGAATGTGGACATTCTGGACTACACACCCCTCCTGGACATCAAACCCTACGTGCCGGAGTTCGACAGCCCCGACGGTGTTCGGATCGGCTGGCTGAAACAAACGGGACAATCGTCCAGAGATACGAAGGCAGACGACAGGTTCAGATAGAAAACAGGCTGGGGCACTGGCGTGTACGGCGATGAACGACCTGCGGGGTCTTTCGCGTGATTACCCGGGGCGAAGCGGAACGGCATGGGTGAAGCAGTTCCATGAAGCCGGGTTCTGAGCCGGGGAGATCCGCTCCCGGCATAAGGGAATAGGGGGGAAACCGTATGGAGCGAACCAATGAACCTTCTTTTCACGTAACGAATCCACACGCACTATCAACTGACGACGTCCTGCAGAACCTCCAGACCAGCCGCGAAGGGCTGGATGCACAGGAAGCCGAAAAGCGGCTCGATGATGCCGGTCCGAACCGGCTGCCGACCCCACCCAAAGACGGTCTTCTCAAGAGGTTCTTCAAGCACTTCAACGACACGCTCATCTACATCCTCATCACAGCCGCGGCCATTACTGCGCTCCTTGAACACTGGGTGGACACGGGTGTCATCATGGCAGTGGTTCTCATCAATGCCATCATCGGTTTTATCCAGGAGGGCAAGGCAGAACAGGCCCTCGAAGGCATCCGCAGGATGCTCTCGCTGCACGCCCATGTCTTGCGTGGCGGGAAGTGGCAGGAAATCGAGGCCGAAGACCTCGTCCCGGGAGACATCGTGCGGCTACGCTCCGGCGACCGCGTGCCCGCGGATCTCCGCCTTTTCGATGCGCTGAACCTGACCATCGAAGAATCCGCGCTGACCGGTGAATCCGTTCCCACAGAGAAAAACACGCAGGCAACGCAGGCAGATGCCGGTGTGGGTGACCGGTCGGGCATGGCCTACTCGGGCACAATCGTGACCGCGGGCAGAGGCACGGGCGTGGTCACGGCCACCGGCATGGAAACAGAGCTGGGGCGCATCAACAAGATGATCACGGAGGTGGAAACCCTTGCCACCCCCCTGACGCGGCAGATGGACCGCTTCGGCCGGCTCCTGTCGATTGCCATCGTGGGACTGGCGGCCCTGATGTTCCTCCTGGGATACGTTCTCCACGAGTTCAGCCTCGACGAGCTGTTCTTCGCGGCCATCGGCTTCGCCGTGGCGGCGATTCCCGAGGGGCTGCCCGCGATCCTCACCATCACCCTTGCCCTGGGGGTCCAGCGGATGGCCGGGCGCAATGCCATCACCAGGAAACTCAACGCCGTGGAAACGCTGGGCTCGGTCACGGTGATCTGCTCCGACAAGACCGGGACGCTTACGCGCAATGAAATGACCGTCCGCCACGTGCTTACGAGCTCCGGCCGGTATGAGGCGGAAGGGACAGGGTATGAACCCCGGGGTAAGATCGTGCGTGACCACCGGGACGCATCCCTCGATGAACACGAAGACCTGCGGGCTCTCGTGCAGGTCATGGCCGTATGCAACGACTCCGACATCGTCGAAGTGGACGGCCAGTGGAAGGTAACGGGAGAGCCGACGGAGGGAGCGCTCCGGACGCTGGCGCGCAAGGCCGGGTTCGACGATTCGGCGTATGAACGTCTGGCGGTCGTCCCCTTCGAGTCAGAGAACAAGTTCATGGCCACCCTCAATCGTACCCCGGAAAACAGCACTGCTATTTTCGTAAAGGGTGCACCGGACCGGCTGCTCGACCGCTGTGACACCCAGCTCGGCGAAGGCGGGGATGAAGACTCCCTGGATCGCGATTTCTGGGAGGAGCACATCTCGAAACTGGGCGACGAAGGACTGCGTGTCCTTGCCGCCGCACAGCGTGCGGTCGAAGACGGCAGGAAGGAATTGACCATGGATGACCTTGAGGGTGGCCTGGTCTTCGTCGGACTCGTGGGCATCACCGATCCGCCGCGACCCGAGGCCATAACCGCCATCGAAACCTGCAGGAAGGCGGGGATCCGTGTCAAGATGATCACCGGGGACCATGCCGGTACCGCCGCCGCCATCGGGCGGGAGATGGGGATCGGTGACGGAAAGGATGCGGTGACCGGGGCTACGCTCGAAGCGGCATCCGACGAAGAGCTGATCCGGCTCGCCCAGGAGAGCGACATTTTCGCCCGCACGTCCCCTGAACACAAGCTGAGGCTCGTAAAGGCACTGCAGGCTAACGGAGAGGTGGTCGCCATGACGGGAGACGGCGTGAACGACGCGCCGGCACTCAAGCGTGCCGACATCGGGGTGGCCATGGGGATCAAAGGCACCGAGGCCACCAAGGGGGCGGCGGACATCGTGCTGGCGGACGACAACTTCGCCTCCATCGAACACGCCGTGGAGGAAGGCAGGACCATCTACAACAACCTGCGCAAGGCCATCCTGTTCATCCTGCCCACCAATGGTGCGGAGGCCCTGATCATTCTCACGGCAGTGGTTTTCGGCCTCGTGCTGCCACTGACCCCGGTGCAGATTCTGTGGGTCAACATGGTCACGGCAGTGACCCTGGCCCTTGCGATCGCCTTTGAGCCCGCGGAACCGGGACTCATGGACCAGCCGCCTCGTAGGCCTGGCACGCCCATTCTCGGGGGGCTTTTCCTGTGGCGGATCGCCTTTGTCTCGATCCTCATCGGCGGGGCCACGATCGCGGTCTTCATCATGGAGAGGAATGGCGGGATGAAGATTGAACTCTCCCGGACGCTGGCGGTCAACACCCTCGTGCTCGGCCAGGTGTTCTACCTGTTCAACAGCCGCTACCTGCACGTGTCGAGCCTGCGGCTCAATCGCTTGTTCGCCAACCGGGTGGTGTGGATCGCCCTGGGCGCCCTGGCAATTCTGCAGGCCGTGTTCGTCTATGCGCCCTTCATGAACTCATGGTTCGGGACGGCCCCCATGACAGCTCGTCTCTGGCTCATCCCCTTCGGGATCGGGCTGGCCGTGTTCCTGGCCGTGGAATTCGAAAAGGCTGTGCTCCGCCGCTACGGACACCGCGGCAGGGATGAGGCTGCGTAAAACCCCGCAGGTGTCAGCTGCAGATTTTTTTGCTCAAACCGGCTGTTGGGATCTACATGTGGAATAGGGCATTCCGGTGAAGTAAACGGGCGTTTGTGCAAAACATGCGCGGAGCTGTCCGACAAGGTGCCCAGGCAACCCGTACCCGGAAGGTACAGGCAATCGGTACGCGGCCGGGGCCGTGCTCGCTTGAAAACGGCTGCCCGGTCTCGGGAGAAAATGCAATGCCCTGGACGTTGCGGTGCCCGTAGGTGAAGATGCGCGGATCTCCACCGGGCGGTATGTTGTTGCCCGGTGCGGCTGCGCCTTCGCGGTCGATCCGCAGCACCTTCCCGCCAAGACCGGTGAGATCCTGCGGGAGCGTTCCGTTGTGGTTGTCGCCGGTCGTGACGTACAGGAATCCGTCGAAGGGGCTGAAGCGGATACGGCCCCCGCTGTGCGCACCTGCCCCGCCCCAGATGCTGGCCGATGTCTTGTACGGGATGTCGGTGAAGATGTCTTTCCGCCCGCTCACCGTGGTGTATCCGGCATCCACGGTGAGGCGTACCACGCGATTGGTCCTCGTGTTGTCGAGGTTTGAGGCCAAGAAGACATAGATGAAGCGGTTTTTGTCGAATTCTGGATCCACGGCCACACCGAGCATGCCACTCTGGCCCTGGCAGAAGAGATCCCCCGCCACCACGGCGGAGCCCCTCGTTCCGAACAGGCGGTGTACGGACCCGTCCGTGCGGCGCACCGAGAGGCCCCGGCACTTTTCGGTAAAGAGCATCGCGCCCTCTTGTGTGAATGCAAGATCCCAGGGGTTGCTGAGCCCGGAGAGCAGAATCGTGCGTGTTACCTTCGGCTCGTCACCCGACTTGGGTGTCTGCGCTTGACCCGTAAGCCCACCCTGAGAGCCGCTGCAATGGACTGTTCCCGGAGTGAACTGGACAGCGAAGAGGATGGTCAATGCAAGTATCAGTGCTCTCTTCATGGTTACCGCTCCTTGTTCGTCTGTATGCCCTGTGATACAGATGGTAAGAGGTGGTGTGGCGTTTGGCAAGGGGGGTGCCTCCAAACTCTCTTGGCACGGAAAGCCGGCAGGCTGTCATGTTGGTTCATACAAGGGGGCTTTTATGGCAACAGAGCTCGATCGCTTGTGTAAGGAGTTCATGTGCCCGATGTCGCACTGAGAATCATGCTGGAAGTGCTCACCTTCGGGGTGGGATTTTCCCTTGTGTTTGCCATTGCCCAGGTCTGCAGAAAAAATCCTGACCAATTATCCTATCTCAATTTCCTAGTCTTTCTGGGGAACAGCATCATTCAGCTTGTGGTGGTGCTGAAAGTGAGGAATGTCATCCTGGAGTACCCCCTTGCTTCCTTCCTCTCTCTGTCGGCGATTTTCTTCATCGGCCCTGCAAATTATCTGTATCACCATATCCTGCTGAATCCGATAAAGGCGGTTCCGGTGAAGGTAAAGCTTCAGTTCGCCCCTGCAGCAGCTGCCCTGATCTTCGAGATCCTCTTCCAGCTCCAGCCATCAGGGGTGAAGAAACACTCCCTGGCCGAGCTGTTTACCTCGCCATTGCAGCATTGGTTCACGGTGGTACTCGCTTCGGGTGCGATCTTCACCTTAGTCTATTTCCTGATCATGTTCAGGTTGGGGCTCACGGTTCTGAAGAATGATACCATACGGGCGCAGGTCATGCTCATATTGACCGCCTTTTTCTCCACGCTGGTAGCCATTGTCCTTCTGTCTCTCGGCTTCCTGCTCGGTTCGGATCCTATGCTGCTCATGGGTGGAACCATTATAACCCTTATAAATATCTCCATCTTCCTGTCCAACATGAGGTATCCCAACTTTTATCATCTCATCGAGAAGGAGCTCAAAAAAAACAAGTACGAAAGATCTCTTCTGAAGGGACTGGATACCGAGGTTGTCTACGACCGCCTCACGTACCTGATGGGTGAAGAAAAGATCTACAAGGATTTTGACTTGAGCCTTGAAGGTCTCGCGAAGATGCTCTGCATCACCCCGCACCAGCTTTCCCAGTTCATGAACGAACGGCTCACTACCAATTTCCGCAATTACATAAACTCGTACCGGATCGAAGAGGCAAAGAAGATCCTCATCAGCGAATCTGACAAGAACATTCTCGCGATTTGCTATGACGTCGGGTTCAACTCGAAATCAACCTTTAACCAGTGCTTCAAGAAATATACGAACAAAACACCCTCCGAGTTTCGCCTGGAGCATCAGTCAGGGGACAAGATCGGTCCAGATCTCTAACCATGTCCATCTCCAACGCCGGTATCGACGGGTCCAGGCAAAAGGCGTGAACCGATAACCCAGAAGGTTATGAAAAATCTCGTTCCCGTGGTCCTGATCTATAAACCCGGTCGACAGCCCCCTTCCTGCTGCGTATCCTGCGTGGGTAGAGTCACAAAGGATACCAGGTGAAAGGAGGGATTCATCGTGGTTTCGACCAAACCGGCGACATGCGTCTATCATTCGGCGGGTCTCGGCTTCACGGACACCCTGAACAGCATAGAGGCCCTGCACCGTCTTCCTGCACGGATCAGGACGGAGTTTCATGAGGCCAGAAAACTCGCACGAAGATTCAATGACGAGGTGCTCCGGCCGCTCTGTCTGGTGACGGACAGAAGGGTCATGGAGGACAACGACTACCTGCCCCGGGATTTTCTGAAAAAAGCAAACGAAGGGGGCCTGTTCACCCTCTGGATCCCCAAGATGTACGGCGGAAAGGGCATGAACATGCTGTCCCTGTACACCTTCATCGAAGAACTCTCTTCTGTCTGCGCCGGTCTGGCAAACCTCATCGGCGCCCATTACCTGGGGGTTTCCGTCCTGTGCTCGTCGTGCAACATGAAGATCACCAACAGGATCCTCCGCGACGTCGCACGGGAGGAGAAAAAGGGCAATCCCTGCCTCATCTCTCTGGCATGGACAGAGCCGGACGCGGGAACCGACCAGTTCGAGGCCCCGCTGCTTCCCATTGCAAAGGTGCGGACCCAGGCAGTGAAGGTTGCGGGAGGCTATGTGGTCAACGGGAGCAAGGTGTTCATCTCTGCAGGCCATCTGAGTACCTGGCACATGCTCATCTGCTATGAGGATGTGAAAAAGCCTGCTGATACCTTGATCATGCTCGCAGTAAAGACCGGGATGAAGGGGTTCAGCTTCGGTCACAAAGAACAGAAAATGGGCCAGAAGGCATGCGTTGCCAGCGAGCTGGTCTTTGAAGACTGCTTCGTGCCCGACGAGCATGTCTGCTTTTCCAAGGAACAGGTCAGCCGTCTCAACATCTCACCAAAAGAGGCAGGCCTGAAAGTGATCGGCATGTTTCCCGGCATAACTCAGCCCGGGGTAGCTGCCATTGGTGCGGGAGTCTCCCGTGCTGCCTGCGAAGCAGCCATCCGGTATGCCGCACAAAAGAGGATTGCAGGAGAAAGCCTCATCAACCAGGAATGGGTGCAGCTGGCCATTGCCGACATGTACGCGAATGTGGTGGCAGCACGGACCGTCTACATGGAGGCTGCCTATGCTGCGGGCATGAAGAGCATGATCCGGCTGCTCTTCGAGAGGGTGCTGTTCTATCTTACGCTCTACACACCAGCCTGGATGTTCACCCTGCTCGTCTCACCCCTCTTCAACCTCGAGATCGTCAATCACATCTACCGGAAGCTGAACTTCGAGTGGACCAGCGACGAGGATGAACGGCACATGTCGGGCCTCGGCTCCCTAACGAAATTCTCGTGCACCGACATGGCAGTGGAGAACCGCGCAAAAGCGCTCGATATCATGGGCGCGGACGGAACACGGCACGATGCCGGCGCAGAGAAGCTGCTCCGGGATGCCAAGCTGCTCCAGATTTATGAGGGGACGAACGAGGTCAACAGAATCAATCTTTTTTCCCAGCACATCGGACACACCATGCCCGGTGTGCGGGTATTCGAAGAACGATCTGGAGGGAGAAGATGAGCCGGTCAGAACTCGCAGCACACAATGAAGAACGAAAGGCATTCAATGACCTGGCACGAAGCTTTGCCAGGAAAGAGCTTTCGGGGCATGTGCACGAGCATGAATACCCCTACGTCCGTACGGTATCCGGGATTGTGGAGACAGCCAGGGAAGCCGGGCTGTTCGGTATCAACCTCCCCCTGGACTCGGGCGGTACCGGGCTCAATGCACCTGCCCTTGCCGGTATCATGGAAGAGATCAGCACCGTTGATGCAGGCATGGCAGCCATGCTCTTCACCCATGCCGCAGCCCTTGAGCTCATAGCTGTGGCTGCAGATACCGCTGAAGATCGTTGCCGGACCATATACCAGCTGGTTTCCGCACCGGACGCCATCCCCCTGGCATACCAGTCCTACACTGCACCCGAAGAGGTGGAACCCCCCGAAGTCAGCGGGGAGAGCACCTGCCTGATGAGCGGAAAGCTGCCGTTCCTCGCACTCGGAGGCATGGCCAGGTATGCGGTCTCAGCCGGAGCCCGGCAGAAAGACGGGGAGTTCTCCTACTATCTCATCGATCTCTCGGGAGACGGCGTAACGAAGTCAGACTCAATACTCACGATGGGGTTCCAGGCCTGCCAGGCCGTGGACGTCACCCTGGACAATGTCCCGGCCCTGCTCATAGGTGCTGAAGGAAATGGCCAGAGCTATTTCAGGAAGATGCAGTCCCGCATGTCCCTCCCTGCTTCGGCCATATCCCTCGGCATCATGGAGGGCTCCTTCAAAGAAGCCCTGGCCTATTCGGGGCAGCGCTGGCAGGGAAACCGCACCATCGTTGAATGGTCCGCAGTCCGCATGAAGCTCGCCGAGATGGCCGTCCAGATCGACGTTGCCAGAAGCTGTCTTTCCGGAATCTCTTTAGCATTCGATGCAGCCTCAACCGAAGGAGCCGGGCCTGCTGTCGCGGCGGCGATCCACATAAGCGACATGGCGTGCATTCTGGCCTCCGAAGGTGTCCAGGTGCTGGGAGGCAACGGATACATGAAAGACTACGGTCAGGAAAAGAGGATGAGGGATGCGCGTCAGGCCAGGTCTCTGCTGGGCATGAACGGCCTGAAGAAGATGAACTATATCGAGAGAATCATCGAGGAGGCGGATCTATGAAGAACTATGCACTGGATACGGACAATTTTTTTAAAGGCCTGGATCAGATCGAAAACAGGGACTATGATGTGAAGCTGCCGATCTTCTATTACGACAACACGGCCATGAGTGCCATCTACACGGCATCCACCAGGCAGGTGAAGAAGCTCCTCCCTTCAGACAAGATGTATCCTGTGGAGATGTTCCCGGGCAGGAGTCTGATGGTATTTACCGCTTTCGAGTACCGCAGGACAGACATCGACCCGTACAACGAGTTCAGCATAAGCGCAATCATATCCTACGGCAGACGCGCCATTCCCGGGCTGACCTCCCTTTGGTATATGATGAAGAACTGTTTTAGTGCGTATATTCTCCATCTGCCGGTAACCTCCGAGAGGGCGCGCCGTGGCGGGGTCGAGCTCGCAGGATACCCGAAATTCATTGCAGACATCTCCTTCAGCCACGGGAACGGATACACTACGTGCACGGTCTTGGAAAACGGTCAGAAGATCCTCTCGCTGAAGGGAAAGAAGGTGAAGACATCACGGGGCAGGATCACGAAGTACATCACGTACAACATGAAGGGCGGCATCCCGCTGAAAGCAAACCTCTATATAAACCCCCTTGAGTATTGCCAGACCATCGGTTTTACCGCGGCCAGGCTGGATATCGGCACCGGCCACAGGATATGTGACGAACTCCGTGGTCTGAGGTTGAGCCGGTGGCCGTTTCTGTACCAGTACATGCCCTCATACGAGGCAATCCTGTTCAATTCCAAGAATATCATCGACGACTAGGTGACTTAAGCCATGGGAAAGAGAGATATCAGAGGGAACACCGCGGTCATCACCGGCGCAGCATCGGGCATAGGCAGGGGAATTGTGCGTGCCCTGGCACGAGAGCACTGTACCATTCTCCTGGCCGACATCAACGAGGCAGGGCTGGATCAGACATGCGAGATGGTACGGCAGTCAGGGGGGAGAGGCGAGGTGTTTCTCTGCGATGTATCAAGACTCGATGATGTCATGAGGATGGCGGACCACTGCTTCGCTGCGTGGGGCAAGGTGGACATTCTCGTCAACAACGCGGGTGTCGCCTCAGCGGGGTTCATGGGCGACATCCCCATCGAGGACTGGGAATGGATCGTTTCGACCAACTTCTGGGGCGTGGTGTACGGATGTCATGCCTTTGTCCCGAGGATGAAACAGCACGGCGGCGGGTATATTGTGAACGTGGCATCCGCCGCAGGCATCCTCTCATCCGCAGAGATGGCGCCGTACAATGCGACAAAGGCAGCGGTCATCTCCATCTCTGAGACCCTCAAGAGCGAACTGGCTCCCTACAATATCGGGGTGACCGTGCTCTGCCCGACCTACGTGAAGACCAGCCTCCTGGAAAAGATGAGAGTTACAGACGATTTCCAGAGGCATTGTGCAACCACTGGCATGGTCAATGCGAGATGGTCGACGGAGAAGTTTGCCGGACTGGTGATCGATGCCATAAAAAGGGAAAAGATGTACGTGGTTCCCCAGGCGGCAGCAAAGATATTCTGGATATCCAAGCGTCTGTCCCCTCCCGCCTTCTTCGGATTCCTCGCATTTCTGATGCGTATGGGGTGGGGAAGGAAATTGATGTTCCAGCTGGCTCGGAGAGGCTTCTGACCCCGCTTGTGCAGGTGTTCATGGAGATCCCGGGATCACGTTCCTGCCGTGCGATGGGGCCTTCTGAGGGTGTACGATGGAGAAGAAGTGAACCGTGTGGGAGGGAGACACGGAAAAGAGAAAAGGGCCCCCAGGGAATTTCCTGAGAGCCCGGTTCCTTTCCTGGCTCCCCGTGTGCAACCCTCTTCATAACCGTTCTCTTTCTCCCGCCGTTAATCAAAAACCATCAATATCAACGGGTTATCAAAGATCAGGCTATCGCTGATGAGGCGGAAGCGGTGCTGAATTATATTTCCTTGGCTATATTAACGAACGCCATTTTATGATTCCAACCGGTTCCTTGCAATCAACAACTAATGGTTTGGTTTATTCTCCACGGATCATGACCAGTAACATTTTAAACGGTGTTTTGGCCTGAAGCGAATGGGAAATATTGGCCGGCATGATCAGTATCTCGCCGGCGACAACATTTTGCGGTTGGCCGCCGATGGTGATTTCCGCCTCGCCGTCCAGGATATAGACCACCGCGTCAAAGGGTGCCGTGTGCTCACTCAGTCCCTGGCCCGCATCAAAAGCGAAGAGCGTTATATTTCCGATATCCTTTTTTATCAGTGTCTTGCTGACCACGGAACCGTCCGCGTAGTCAACGGATTCTTTTAGATTAAACGCCTTGCCTTTTACAGCGTTGGATGTGTCGCTCATACAGTCTCCTTTGCCGATAAGTCTGAGACGTCAGTTGTCATCCGACGTCTCAGACAGAGATCTTTTGATTTTCGCTACCTTCTCAAATTCATCCTTTCCGACACCGCAGATGGGGCAGACCCAGTCTTCGGGCAGGTCCTCGAAAGCGACTCCGGGCTCAATGCCGCCATCCTCGTCGCCTTCCGCGGGATCGTACACGTAATCGCAAGGGATGCAACGCCATTTATCCATGGTTACTCCTCATTTTCTTACTCGGTTAATTCCCGGCCATCATGGCCGCAATGTCCTCTTCGACGGTGCCGATGGGCTTGATGTCGAATTTCTCGACCAGCACGTTGGCCACATTGGGCGAGAGGAAGCCCGGCAATGTGGGGCCCAGACGAATACCCTTGACGCCCAGGAACAGCAGGGCCAGCAGCACGGCGACGGCCTTTTGTTCGTACCAGGCGATGTCGTAGGAAACGGGTAGCTCGTTGATGTCGTTCAGTCCGAACGCCTCCTTGAGCTTCAGGGCGATTACGGCCAGGGAGTATGAATCGTTGCACTGGCCGGCATCCAGGACGCGGGGAATCCCGCCGATGTCCCCCAATGCCAGTTTGTTGTAGCGGTATTTGGCGCACCCGGCGGTCAGAATCACCGTGTCCTTGGGAAGGTTTTCGGCCACTTCGGTAAAGTAGCTGCGGGCCTTCTGTCGTCCGTCGCAACCGGCCATGACGACAAAGCGCTTGATAGCTCCCGATTTGACGGCGTCGATCACCTTGTCGGCCAGGGCCAGAACCTGATGATGGGCAAAACCGCCCACGATCTTGCCGGACTCGATCTCTTGCGGCGGTGCGCATTGTTTGGCCTGTTCCACGACCGCGGAAAAATCCTTTGCCCCGCCCGCCGGCCTGTTCGCGATGTGTTTGGCTCCCGGATAATTGACCACGCCGGTGGTAAACAGCCGGTCCAGATAGGTGTTATCCTTTTTTATTGGGATCAGACAGTTGGTGGTGAGAACGATGGGACCGTTAAAGGATTCGAACTCCTTGTTCTGGTGCCACCAGGACCCGCCGTAGTTGCCGATAAAATGGTCGTATTTTTTGAAAGCCGGATAGTAGTTGGCCGGCAGCATCTCACCGTGGGTGTAGACATCCACGGCCGTTCCCTCGGTCTGCTTGAGCAGTTCCTCCATGTCTTTCAGGTCGTGACCGGAAATCAGGATGCCGGGATTTTTT
>OMKS01000214.1_pt1 | contig 53283 bp, 44 predicted proteins | sample 1674721 | NCBI WGS metagenome assembly OMKS01 (sample SAMN06264996, study PRJEB25208) | sediment metagenome | isolation source: hot spring sediment | place: USA: California | collected 2014-09-02 | reverse complement strand
TACTTCAACTAACCGTATAATGATGCTAGAGGATACAACAATGCCAGAAACACTGGTGTCGCGGTTACATCGAACGTTGCCTGATATACTGGAACGTCAACCGGTGCAGTTAGCCTATTTGTACGGTTCAACCGTCGCCGGGTACACTACGCCTTTTAGTGATGTGGATATCGCCCTGTTGACGACGGAACCGCTTACGCCTTTGGCGCGGTTGCGCTTGATTCAGTATGTTCACATGCGGCTTTATGACGATTGTGATTTGGACAACGTCGATGTTCGTATTATCAATGATGCGCCTCTGGTCTTGCAGGGACGTGTGATCACCGATGGGCGTTTGGTTTATGCGCGTGATGAACAAGCGCGCGTTGATTTCGAGACAACGACACGGATGTCCTATTTTGATTATCTTCCCATTCACCGACAACTGCAAAATGCTTTCTTCGATACGCTAAGGAGGCGAGGTTTATATGGTTGATCAAGATAAGATCGAGCATCTGTTGCGGCGTCTCCGTACCTATACTGGTCATCTTGACGCTGTCGTCACACAGGAAGAGGCGACATTTCTCACAAATCCTATGCTTGTTGGTAGCGCGCGTTACTACTTGCAAGTCTCTATTGAGACCTGTATCAACATTGCTAACCACATTATTGCTACAGAAAGATTGCGTGCGCCCAAAGATTATAAGGATGTTTTCAACGTGCTGGCCGAAGCGTCAATACTGCCATCTGATTTTGCCCGCACAATGCAGGCTCTCGCCGGATTACGCAACCTGCTCGTGCATCTTTATTGGGAAGTGGATGACCAGATGATTTACCGAGGCATCCAGGCCGAATTGGGCGACTTTGCAACCTTCACGCAGTATGTTATGGCTTATTTGCAGTCGGTAGTGAGCAGAACGCCTGAACGTGACTAAGTCCAGCCCTCGTTATACCCCGTCTCGTACATCGCCACAATGTTCTCCGGCGGGCTGACCGCCTGGATGTTGTGGCACGGCGCGAGGATGTAGCCGCCGTCCTTCCCCAGGATGGCGAGGTTTTCGATGACCTCGGTTTGCACATCCGCCACGCTGCCAAAGGCCAACGTCTGCTGGTTGTCCATCCCCCCGTGGAAAATGAGCTGCGCGCCGAAATCGCGTTTCAGCCCTTCGCGTTCCATACCTTTGCAGCGCCATTGGATGGGGTTGAGTACGTCCATTCCGATGGCGATCAAATCGGGAATCACCGGGCGTATCGCACCATCGCTGTGGGTGAAGACGTAAGCACCGCCTGCGTGGACCAAATCCATCATGCGTTTCATCCGTGGGAGTATAAATTCGTGGATGTGCCGCTTGGAGAAGAGCAGCCGTTCTTGCGATCCCAGGTCTTCGGCAACGTAGGAGAACGTCACCTGCCCCGGTATCTGCTCGTAGATGCGGCGTGTGTCCTCGTAGGCGAAGTCGAAGAGCTTATCCAGGCAGTAGTGGACCATCTCCGGGTTGAGCGCCAGGTCCATATACGCTTGTTCGAGGCCGCGCATGAGGGCGTATTCCAGGAATGGCTCTGACCCGCCGCCGCGCACCGGGCGATGTTCGTTGCCTGCCAGTTGTTCGGGGATGATGGAATAGTCGAACCAGTCCGCTGTAGGCCAGGTGTAGTTGGCCTCGATCTCCTCCACGGTCGTATACTGCGCCAATGGATGATACACCACTTCGCTATATACGCCGGTCCCGTAGTCGATATCGCGGCGGCGACGGCCGTACAGGTCGTAGCCCGGCTCCAGCGGTGGGCCAACGTAGCGCGGGCCGACGTCCAGCGGGCGGTCGATGTGCAGTCGGGCGAACATCTCATCTAAAGTGCCGCAGCCCAGATAGCGCATCAGCTTTTCCGTCGCCTCTGTCGTGCCCCAGTAATCCATTGGGGTGCGATCCGGCTTCTCGCGCTGCAGCACGGCCAGCCAGCGCTCTTTGGGGGTCATCGTTTCTTTCATAATAAGCATCTCCTCTCATCCACGTATGCGTTTTTTGAGTGCGTAGTTTTAATTTAACACAAGTCAATATTATAATCCGACTTGTTATTTTTGCTATGTGCTTGTAAAATAGTTATGGAGGTGTGTGATGACGATTTTTACAACAACAATGACCCGGAGAGCGCAAACCTCGGTCCCTGCTGGCATCCGGAAGCGTTACAATATTCAATCTGGCGATAAACTGACCTGGATCGATGATGGGCAGACGATCAAAATCGTCCCTTTGCCTAGAGACATTATTCAAGCCTTGCGCGGATGCGCAAAGGGCGAAGCGTTAACCCAAAAGCTGTTGGCCTCACGGCGGGAGGACCGGGAACGTGAACGCGGATAAGTATGTTTTAGATACGTCCGCGCTCCTGACCTTGATGGAAGAGGAAGACGGCACTGACCGTGTTGAGGCCATTTTGCGTCAAGGACAACTTGTTATTCCCTTTGCTGTTTTGCTTGAAATTTACTATATTTCTTTGCGAGAACACACTGAAGCGACAGCGGATTATCGCTATGCGCTTATCTGCAACTTGCCTCGCGCCGAAATCCACTGGAATGTGGATGAACCTACGCTACTCACGGCGGCTCGTTTCAAGGGCCAATGCCACGTCTCTTTCGCCGATGCACTTATTGCAGCTTTCGCCGCTCAACATCACGCTATCCTCGTCCACAAAGACCCGGAATTTGATGCGCTTAAAGGTCGCATATTACAAGAACCGCTGCCATACAAGTAAGCAACAAATACACCTGGTCGGGCCTAAGAATGTCATCATCCCTGCCGGACCATCTTGGAAGAACGTCGAGCAGTCGTAACTGTATTCTCAGTGATGCTCGGTCTGTCCGTTTTGTTCTCCGCGCTTGTTAGCCTCGTCTTCGAGTTGCATCACCGCCGGGATGAAGCGCATCGTGCCGCCCATCAGGATGCTGATGATGCCACCCACCAGGAACCACACCTGCACGCCGGCCCAATCGGCCACTGGTCCGGCAATCGCCATCCCCAACGGTGAGGCCAATCCGGCCATACTGTTGACGGCGGTGAAGACGCGCCCTTGAATCTCCGGCGCAACGGCGCTTTGCAGGATTGCCATGAACGGCGCATTGACAATAGGATTCATGAACCCGGCCAGCAACATCCCCGCCCAGGCCAGCCAGAAGCCGTGTTGTGGCGCGATCCCGACGAGGATGACGCCGACGCCCAACCCGAACAGCCCGAAGATGCTGGTATCGACTTTGCGCCGGAAGCCGCCCCAAACGCTCATGGTCAGGCCGCCGGCGACGACGCCGAGTCCCCACGCTGAATTCAGCCAGCCCAATTCCAATGCGCCCGCGAGAAAATGCTTATTCACCAGAATCGGCATCAGCGAGAAGCCGGGATTGATCGTCATATTGAGCACCGTCGCCATCAGCAGGACGATGAATAACCCGGTCCACTGCCAGATGTAGGCCAGCCCGCCGCCCACGTCGCGCAATAAGGTTGTAACGGGCGAGGGGTCGCCGGCAGCCACGGGCGCGGCTTCGCGGCGGGGTTGCGGGATCGCGATGAAGAGCAACGGCCCGACGGCAAAGGCGGCGGTGACGACGTCCAGTCCCATAATCGCGTGCAAGGGGATGAGTTCCAGCAACAGCGCACCCAGGGGTGGGGTGATGATGCTCATGACACCGTGCAGCGTTTGGTTCATCCCGCTGACGCGCGCCAACTGCGATTTGGGCACCATCAGCGAGGTGGACGACTGCATCGCCGCGTAGTGGAACGTCCCGCCTAATGCGCGCACGAACATAATGACGTAGACGTGCCAGATTTCCAGCACATTCAGCCAGGCGAGCACGGCCAGTCCCGCCGAGAACAGTGCAATGAGGCTGTCGGCCACGATCATCACCCGGCGGCGATTGAGTCGATCCACCAACGCGCCCACGAACGGCCCCAGAAACACCTGGGGGAGCATTGCGATCAACGTCATTCCCGCCAGGACGGTGGCCGACCCGCCGCTCTCTTTGGTCAGCCACCACACCAGGGCAAAGCTGCCTACCTGGCTACCTACTAACGATAACGCCTGCCCGCCCCAGATGGTGAAAAAGGGCGCGATCCAACTTTTGTTTTGTCCCTGCGGTGCGCTTGTGACAGCGCCATTTGCGCTGACTTCGTTTTCGCTCATGTTCATTCTCCGGTTTTATGTAATTGAATTACAAGTAACATTGTAACACCGGTTTTGGTTTTGTCAAGACCGGAAAATGAATTATTTTTAGTTATATGGTGTTATTTTTAATGTTCTGATAAATTTTAGTAATGCAATCACGGCTTTTGATTAAGGATATTAAGGCCGTTCCAGGAAAATAAACCAACCAGACTTTGGCGCTAGCGCAGGAACTTTCCTCTGATGTGGCCTGATCTAAATCCTGGAACTACCTAAGTGCATAGTGATGGCTGTATCCTCTTGTCCGGTAGGGATGTGGTTTTATCACGTCCCTCCTTCAATCACCTCCGGCTCTTTGCGTGCGTTGTGATTCTCGTACAGCCACGTCGCCGTCCGGTGGATGCGCGGGTCTTCCATCACACGCGCGCCGGTAGGACATGCGCGGATGCAGGCGCAGCACACGATGCAGGATTGCGCGTCGGTGATGACGCTATCGCCAACGGTGATGGCGGCTGTCGGGCATACTTTGACGCAGTCTCCACATAACGTGCAAAGATCGGTGATCGTCGTCGGGGCCGGTGGATCGTCGGCAGGGGGGCGCCGTTCCTTGTAAGGGAAGTTCCCGGGGACGTGCGACGCTGGCAGGCTTACCATGGGGGACTGTGCCAGTTTCTCCCGCACCTGCTGTCCAAAAGCAATGGCCTTCTCGATATCGGCGTTGTCGGGCCGACCGGGCGCGATCGGTTGTGCGGCGGTGGAATACGAGTGCTCACCGATGAACGCGGCGGCAGCGATAGGGCGGAAATCCGCTTCGACGGCCAAATCGTGCAGTTCGCGGAGCGCGTCCTCATACGCACGGTTGCCGTACACGACGACGAGCACGGCAGGTGCATTGTTGCCGTGCACCTGCCGCAAGCGCGCGACCGCCTCGGCGGGGAGTCGACCACCGTACACCGGCGCACCGAGCAGCGCGATGGTTTCCTCACCTACCTCGAACGTGCGGCCTCGCACACCCGGCGGCGTCAAGTCGAGGTGGATCACGTCACCCAAATCAATGCCCTGGGCTATGCCCGTCAAAACCCGCTGCGTCGTGCGTGTCGGCGAGAAGTATATCAGTTGAGCTGTACAAATAGTCATGTTCCCTCCTGAAAAATGGCAAATGGCAAATGGCAAATGGAGTCTGGTCCACTACGATTCCATCTAAGGGCGTGCGTTTCTAACGCCAATTGTCTAGTTTCAGGCTGTATCCCAAATCTCGCACGCGGCCGATCGGCTGTCCAGTGCGTTCCAGGTCACCATAGATGCGCCCGGCGATGATTGCACTTTGCGTATTTAGTGTGAGAGTGTCTACGAAGATGTCAGTATCGATGAGCGCCCTATCCATTGGATAACCTCAGGGGCATGTTTTCACGGGATTGCATGGTCGATGCTACAATTTGATCGATCAATTCCGGCTCTTGTGCAAACATACCCAAGAAGGGGTCCTCGGTATCCCGCATTGTCGCCAGCGTGTTGATGATCTCTTTGATCAAGGCTTCCACGGTGGACTGGCGCTGGTTGGCAACTTGTTGGGCGTGTTTCCAGGTGACTTCGTCCATTTGTAACTGCACAGTGCTCATTTTTCCCTCCTTAAAGCCGAACTTTCTTTAGCATAACACATCCCGCGTTGGAAAACAAGCGACTATTCCCACGCACACAACGATTCCACATACGTCGCCGAGCCGTCGCGTAGCCAGCCGTCGAGCTGCGCCACCTCTTTGAGTTGCTGCCCGCGCAGTCGATGGACGACGACGTAATGGGTCGTTATGCCCGGCAGCGCGGTCATATCGCCCCACAGCTTCTCGAACTGCGCCACGGGGAACACGTCCTCTTGCCCGTGCCCCCATCGCTTCTTCACGTCCTTGAGCGTGATGTAGGTAGGCATCCGCGCGGCGACGGCGCGCACCGCTGCGTCGATCTTCGCCAGGTGCGGCGCGCTTCCCTCCAGATGCGCCGCCTGGAGATCGTCCCGCGCCAGCCCAAAGAGGTCGAGCAGTCTGTCGATGCTGATCCACATCGTATTGCTGTTGTAGTACGAGAGCTTGAACTCATCCTCCTCGTGGGGCAATGCCATACCTTCGATCAGTCGTAGGTTGCCATCCACGCGGGCCAAGCCACCGCCGCGATCTTCTACGCGCCGCGTGATGACCTCAATCGTCATCGTTGCGTCTGACGCGAGGTGTTGGCCGAGGATGGTCGCATCGATGTCGGTGCCCACCGTGTCGATGTTGTGTAGCATCAGCGTCTCGAGTTGTGGACGTTCGGCCAGCAGCTTGGCCAGCACGCCGTTCTTGAGCAGATTGGGGATCTCGAACCAGTGTCCGACGGGGTGCAAACACTGCTGCGGCACGTTGTCACGGTAATCGTTACCCTCGCCCATCTGCTGCGCCCAGCCGATGAGGGCCGCGTTGAGACTTTTGCGCACTTTCTGCGCCTGCTCATCGAGCAACTGCTGTGGCATCTCTTCCCAGGCGAAGCGCAAATCGCGCGCCATCGGGATCAGGCGCAGACCCACGGCGCGGCCCGGCGAGAGATAGAGCGGCCCGGTGTAGCCGTAATTATCCCGCTGCGCCAGAAAGTCACGGATCGGGTCGTGCGTCAGGTAACTCGTGGTGATAACGTGGGGGACCGGCATCCCTGTCAACGCCCCCACGCGGCGACTTTTCGCCAGGTGCACCTCGATGAACGAACGATGTTTCCCGCCGAGTTTGCAGAACGGATGCAGCGCCTTCACCACGCCCGCCCCGTGTGTCCAACGGCTTCCCACACCGGCAGCCAGTGTCACCACTGCCACACGCCCCTCCTGCAACGCCTGCTCTCCGCTTTCGCTGCTAGATGCTAGATACTCGATACTGGATACTGGATGCTCGATACTCGATACTGGATTAGGTTTCGAGTTTCCAGCATCTAGCTTCCAGCTTCCAGCTTCCAGTTCCGCCACATCCCCCGCATACACATCCTCGATGACCGTGCTCGCCGGAAGGCGGTTCTGCGCCAGGCCGATGCGTCCACTGCGCAGGTCGGCGCGGATTTGGGCGTGCTGGATGCGGTCGAAGCCCAGCTCCGCCAACAGCGCGTCGAGGTTGCGCTGGCTCACGTCTTCCTGGCCGGCGCGCGGGATGATGCGGTCGAAGAGCGTTTGCACCATCCCGGCGAGCGCCGGATTCGTGCGGCACGCCGCGCCAAAGCGGTCGAGTTCGGCGCGACGCCCGAGCGTGAGTGCGTAACGCTCGCGCTTGAGCAGCGCGGGGACCATCAGCGCGTAGTAGCCGGGCGACATAAGTGCGTCGCCTGACGACATCAATGCCTCGGTTCCGGCACGCAGATCGGCCACCGTCCCGTACTCGTTGATGGCGAAATCGTAGACGACCGGCTCCATCGCGAAGGGCAGCGCGTTCTCCAACTCGCGCTTGGTCGCCAGCATTGTGGCGAGGAGACGCTCCTGCGCCTCGGCGCGGCGTGTGGGATCGAAGATGAAGCCCATTCCGCCGCCGGACATCCCGCCGAGCATCCAGAAGCCCCAGAAATCCTCACCGAAGGCCTCTTGGGCGCGTTCGACCAGGGTAGTGGTGTAGAGATTGTTGGCCCAAGGGATGATGGTCTGGATGGGACCGAAGAAGTTGCGCGTGGTGGCGTCGCCGATGGCGCGGACATCGCCCCGGTGCAATAAGCCCACGATCTCGTCGTAGATGCTCATCGCCTTCTGCCGTCCGAGCCACTCGGCTTCGGAGCGCAGCAGATATTTCTCCGTCACCATCTCCAGGATCGGGCCGACATCCTGTGCCATCCCGCCGTGGACGAGGACGAGGCTTTGCTGCAGGCGTTCGCGGGTGCCGGCGGAGACTTCGTCGTAGCCCATCAGGTGATGGCCGGGCAGCAGTCGCCCGCGGCTGATGCCATATTCGGGGTCATCGGGGCCGGCGAGTTGCCCGGTGATGAGCTTCATGCCAGGCCAGACGCCGCCGGAGTCCTGCCATCCGCCGCCCGATCCGGCCAGCCACTCGCCCAGGATGGCGCGCGCGGCGACGAGACGGCGTTCGTGCTCCTGGAGCATCCCGGTGAGCGCCTGCGTTTGCCCGGTGGCGCGCATACAGACGGCGATGAGGCACGCCAGCAGGCTGGTGGAGACGGCCAGCCGCGAGCCTTTGGGGATGCCATTCACCTGGCTGACGAGTTCGAGGCCGTACCTCCCCCCCTTAATCCCCCCCGATGGGGGGGAAATACCGGTCTCCCCCCCGCTGGGGGGGACTAAGGGGGGGACCAACCGCGCCAGCACGTCTCGCAGTTGCTCGCCGGAGCCTTCCATACCCGGCGGGATGATGCCCGCGGCGATGATGGCAGCTTTGAGCAGGCCCAGATAATCGCGGGCGTAGTCGAAGACCTCGGCGAGGTTGGTGATTTCGGCGACGGCGCCGAGATCGACGCTCACCAGACGCAGCAGCGGTTCGTCGATGACGCGGATGTAAGCTTCGATGGGCGGGCGCGGCTCCGGATCGCGGCCATGTACCGCCAGGTCGATAGAGACGTTGAGGACGCGCGCGCCCTCGGGGAAGTCCATCCCCAGGAAGAAAATGTCGCTCCATCCGCTGTGCGAGAGGTCCATACGGACGGGCGTGGCTTCGTGGAGGACGGGGAACAGCCCTTCGGCGGAGCGGGTCAACAACTCGCGGCGCACGCGCAGCGGGTGATCCATCGGATGGCCGGTGCGGAACATCCACTGGTTGCCGCGCACAGACCGCACGCTGCGGCGCACCTGATCGGCCAACGTCTGGAAGCCCAGGCGGTGGTAAGCCTCGGCGAGCGCGCTAGAGATGGCGTCCGTGGGGCCATCGGCCGTTTGCAGGGCGAGGAAGCAGTCGATGGCTTCTTCGAAGCGACGTTGGAGGAGATGGGTGTAGCCGTCGTAGGGGATCAGACTAGACCTGACAGGTTTTCCTAAACCTGTCAGGTCTAGTTTGTTGGGAATGTGAAAGCGGTGGATCGCATAAAGGAAGAAAAGCGCGCGTACACGCTCGTAAAGGTTGTCGCTGGCGCGGCGGAAGGTCTCGAGCGCCGCGCACTCGTCGAGCAGTTCCGCCAGCGACGCGGCGCGGCAGAAGGCGTCCAGCGAACGGTTGCGTACCTCAGGGTCGCCCGCCGTGATGATGTCGATCAGGCGGCTGCTCATGCGCCCCTCCGTAGTTCGCGGGTCGCCAGCAGCTCTACCAGGCGGGTCAGGATTTCCTCGCGGTCCCCGCCGCTGAGCGCGAGCGCCAGTTGCGCGATCAGCAACCCGTACTTCACGCCCACGTCGTAGCGCAGCGCCCGCTCTTCCAGCGCCAGGTACTTTTCGCGCGTGGCAAGTACGGCCAATGCCTCAGACAACGTGATCCGCTGATTCGCTGATTCATGATTCATGATTCGTGATTCGAGAATTTCCATCACCGCCGGTGTGAGCACGTGCATCCCGAAGAAGCAGAGGTAGTGGCCCGTGCGCAGGCCCGGTACGATGAGGCGCAATTCGGCCTCGGTGGGCGTGGGCTTTTCGATCACGGTGTCGATCTCGTAGAGGTCTTTGCGGCTCGCCACGCGCTTACCGCCGACGGTCCCGTAGTAGGGGAGGAGATTCTCGCGCGTCGCCTGGACGGCGGAGACGGCGCAGTTTTCTGCCTCGGCTACAGCGACGAGTTGTTGCGCGCAGCTTTGCGTGTCGGTGCTCACGTAGAGGTGATCGCCCACGAGGTGCAGGAAGGGCGCGTCGTCCACGAAGGCTTTGGCGCAGTAGATGGCGTGCCCGTAGCCGCGCGGATCGATCTGCGGGATGAAGTGCAGCCGCCCGGCGTGGTCACCCATGGCTGCGGCGTAGGGGCCTTCATCGCCCGGCGCGACGACGACGGCGATTTCGTCGATGCCCGCGCTGAGGGTCTCCTCCACCAGGATGGCGAGCACGGATTTCTCCGCGCCATCACGGTCGGTGAGCGTTTGTATAGGCAGGGTACGCTGATTGCGTCCGGCGGCGGTGATAACGGCTTTGGTGATGTGCATAAGAACCTCCACTGTGCGATAACTTGATCCATTTGTCAGCAGATTGAGCAGATGAAGCAGATTTTCTATCTGTCGACCAGAGAAAAATCTGCTAAATTTGCTGACGGAAAAGTGTACAGAGTGCGTTTATTGCTGATTTTGCCGGGAGCGGATGCGCTCGATAGTGCGGTAGAAGGCGTTTTCAAGCGTCAGGCTCCAACTGCTGGGGCGCTGCTGCAAACGGCGTAGCGTCTCCGCGTCACCGATGTAGAACAGCGCATCCAACGCTTTGTGTTGTAGATAACGGCGTTCATCGGGTAGAAGACGTTTGGGCAGGTTTAGGGAGGAAAAGTCTTCCAGCGCGATGTTCGTAAAGCGTCGCGTGGCGACGGTGTCGTACAGTTCGCCGATGGCTTGCATGGCGATGCCCTTCAGCGCAATGTCGGGGAATTCGTTGAGGCAGCGGTAGAGGAACGCCCGCGCGCGCCCATCCTGGGGGCGAATCTTGCCGATCAGGTAGGCCAGGTGTGCGTACCACGGGTCGGGATTCTCGCGCGTGATGGGGTTGAGCGGCTGTTCCCCGTTTTCGTCGCTGAGGAAGGGTATAATCACCTCCTGTGTAACGATCGCCGGATCGAGCAGCGTGAGCGCGGTGGCGGCGTTGCTGCGTGTCTCATCGCTAAAGTGCGGTGAGAGGAACGCGCGGATGAGCACCCGCGTCGCCGCTTCAGTTTTCAGATCGCCCAGGGCAAAGGCCGCTGCTGCCTGGATGCCGATGTCGTGGGTTTCTCTCGCAACCAGATAGGGGATCAACTCCTTAGCGCATGCGTTGTGCCAATCGTTGAGCACCTCGGCCAGTTCTGGCGCGAGCACTTCGACTTCTGGGTAAGGTGGGACGAGCATGCGGCGCAGCGCCATGACCGACGCCAGGCGCACGTCGCTATGTTCGTAGATGGGCGCACCCGCCAGCGAAGTTTGCACCGGCTGGTGAGCGATCTCCACCAGACGCGGGATGGCCTCCGGGTGTTTGAGTTGTCCGAGCGCCTGAACGATGCGGACGCGCCGGTCGATACGCGGTTCGCGGGCCATATCCAACCGCCAGAGCAGGGTGCTGACGATAAAACTCATCAAAGGTTCATCATCGAATCTCTCCCGGCACTCTCGAATACAGTCTGCGGCTAAGAAGACTTGCTCACCTTCGCCGAGGGCGACGCCATAGAGGATTTCGTGAATCAACTTGTAGGGGTCGTCCATCAGGGCGCTGAGCAGGATGAGCGACTCGGCCCACCAGTAGTGGCGCGTGTGCCGTCCTAGCGTGGCGGCGATGTCGCTCAGCACGGCGTCGAAATCTGTGCGCGCCAGAAGGGCCTGCGCGCAGCAGTACGTGCGGATGTTGGCGCGGGCAAAGCGCAACGACTCCGCGCCCACCGGCGCCAGCAGACCATGCTTGGTCAACTCCTGGTAGAGCGTCTCCAGGCTGTAGCCCCGGTTACCGCGCACGGTGGCCATAATCTCGAAGGCTTCGTCGATGCTGAGCGTGGTCTTGAACGTCGTTTGCATCTGCCAGGCCAATGCGTAGAGTGTCTTGGCCGCCCGCGTGCGCATCCCCTGATCCACGGCGATATCCATAATGGCATCGTCCACCAGGTCTTGCAACACTTGCGCGTGGGAGCGGGGGATTTTACCGTCCCGCGCCTGTTTCAGCATTTTGAAGAGTAGCCAGGGGATGCGGGCCAGGTCGAAGAGTTGCGTTTCTTCCAAACTGGCATAAAGCTGTTTCGCCGCCGGTTCCTCCAAAGCTTGTGTGAGGTAATATTGGATGTTCCGCTCCGACAAGGGCAGCATGATGAGCGTGTCGTGGATATAGAGCGGCGCGATGTCGAAATCATCCGTGTTGAATGCTACGATGTACTCGTGCCGTGCGTGGCGGCGGATAAAGTCTTGGAGGACGGCGCAGAGACGGCGGCGGCTGTGATACGGCAGCACTTCGCTGTTGTCGAACAGGATTCGCAGGGTGGGGCCGGTGTACCCTGTGAGTGCGTCGTAGGGGTGTTGTTCCGCATCTTCTTCCCAAAACGGGTCGAGGGCTTGCAGGATCAGGGTTTCCAGCATTTTCTCGTCGATGCGCGCGCCCTGGGGCATATTCTGCAAGTCCACGTACACGGGCACGACGAGCCGGGGCACGTCGGCTTGCAGCGATTGTTGGGCCGTCACTTGGGCGATGTGCCGCATCTCGGTGGATTTGCCCATACCGGCGTCGCCGATCAAGGCAATGGTGCTTGGCCCGTGGGGGCCTTGTTCCGCCTTGAGTGGCGCGAGGATGCCCAGAATCGTCTCGATAAGGTCGCGCCCGGGTGTGTTTTCTTGCGTCAGCGCGTTGAAATCGACGCTGTGCAAGGTCCCTGAAAAATGCCGCACTTCCAGGGGCAGATAAACGCCGTCTTCGGGCAGCGGATTGAGAACGTCGGCGCGCAGCATAGCCCGCAGCGCGCTGATGATGGGGTCTGCGGTAAAGAGCCGGCCGCTATCCAGCCGCATGAAAAGCGCGGGGATGGCCCACGCCTGCGGATCGTTTTCCAAGAGCAAGAGCCGCGCGTGGTTTAGCGCCCGGTCGACACTGCCGTGTTCCAACAGACCGCGGTAGAAATCCTGGCTTAGCTCGCGGGCGATCAGGGGCGCGATGGCGTCTTGCATAGCGACGATGGCCGGGATGCCTGCCTGCACCAGTTGGGGGGCCAGTCCCACGTAAGGGTTGGCGTTCTGGGGATCGCGCTTGGCGCTATCGCAGGAGGCCAGGAAGATCAGATGTGGCGGCGGGTCGATGGCGCCCAGTTGTGCCACAACCTCTGTGTCGCGGCGCGTATCGGTGAAGCCGTTGGCGTCTTCCAAGAACAGCGTGGTTGTTCCTCGCGCGCGGCTGAATGCGCCGTGGCCGATGAAATGCAAGATGTGGTAGCCCGGCGCGGTCGCCAGCTCGCGGATCAGCGTGTCGAGGGTGGTGGGGTCGTCGCGCACGACGTAGTGTTGCGCAGCAACTACACTGGCCTGCTCCAGGCGGAGACGTGTGTCGGCGTTGAGGCCGGTTCTGCCGGGCAGAAGGGTCACGTGCAGTTGTCCGGTGCGTTGCAGACCGTTCAACGCCGAGGTGAGCGCGTCGATTTCGTGATCTACGTCGAGGGGCGTCATTCCCACGTCGATGAGGCCGGCGGGATTGGCGACGGCGACGAGCATGCGGATGGGCCGTTTGCGGATGGGCGCGGGCATGGCAATTTCCAGCCCCGTATAGCGCGAAAAGGGCGTCTTGATGGCGGCGGTCAAGGGAGAGGCGGTGTTCTGTCGCAGCACGTGGAGACGTTCCCAGAGTAGCGCGTGCAGCTCCGGCGCGTGCGGATCGATCCATAGACGCAGGCGCAGTTGCCCACCGGTGCGCGTTTCGGCGACCCCGGTAGCCCGGTCGTAAGCGCGGCGGATGGGGCCGGAGAAGAGCGCATCGAACAGCGCCAACCCGTAGGCGGGGACGTCATTCTCGGCAGCCGGCACCGCATCGGGCTTTAGGTGCATCTCACCGTTGGCGAAATGCACCGTGCCGTTCATCCAGGCTTCGACCGGGTAACATTGCCGCGCGTCGTCCCACGGGTGAATGCGGATCAGGAGATCGGTATGGTCCCGTTGTATACTTTTGGGCATAGGTAACTCCTGTGAAAATGGCAAATGGCAAATGGCAAATGGCGAATGGTTTGTCAACTGTGTGTATTATACGCAGTCTGCAAAAGATAGAAAGTGCGGGAATCTCCCCCGGAATTTCGCCATAACTTATGGTATTTTTCTCGTTTTTCTTGTATAATTGTTTTTGCAGCACTGTGACCTCGCTCTTTTTTTGTGCCAATCGATTTGATTTTTGAAATTGCAATTTGTGTTATCTGTATCATAATTCTTTGTTCACAAGGAGGTTTTTATGAACTGGGTGATCTTCTGCGCAGGTGCAATTATGGGTTGGATAGGAGAGTTGTTTATTGACTTTTTCTTTTGGCGGCGCAGACATTCTGATATGGTCTCGGAATTGGAGGTGCGCGCCGAGTTAGCCGCAATGGAGGCCAGAGCGGGACAGCTTGAGGCACAGGTAATCGGTTTGAAGGAAGATCAGACGCACTACGAGTATGAATTGCAGCTCAGCCGCGATACTTTGGCACGCGTGCATGAGCAATTGGCTGCCAGAGAAGCTGAAATCCGGCAATTGCAGACCTCCCTTGCGGACGCGCATTCACATCTGGCCGAACGGTCAAATTCTCGTTTGGTTATGGCCGGGCCGGAGTCGCAAGGTTTGGAGAAAATCGAGGGGATCGGCCCCAAGATTTCCAAGCTTCTCAACGCGCGTAGCATCTACACCTTGGCCGATTTAGCCGGGGCCAATCCGGAGGAGTTGCAACAATGCCTTGAGGAGGCCGGACCACAGTATCGCCTGGCGAATCCGGCAACTTGGCCGGAACAAGCGCGTTTGGCCGCCGAAGGCAACTTGGAGGCCCTGGATGCGCTTCAAACCAGCTTAAAAGATGACCATGTCCAGCCGTTGTAACGCCGGCATGTCAGGTTGGTATGCGCGTATCGTGGAGGAAAAACGATGTTTCATTATCGAACGCCTAAAAGTATTCGGGCTTACAATTGGTTCAAGCTCGCAGGTACGCTGATTTTGATCTGTATCTTTGCTATGCTGCTGTTGCGCGAGCAGCGCGCGGCAGCAACGGCTCCGGTTGCCACCCCTGCCGTTACAGCCACAGCGCCGGTTGCCGTGCCTACGGCTACAGCGCAGCCATTGCCCACGCCGCAACCCCCAACGCCCACCGTCGCTGCGCCAATCCCATCCGCGCCGGAGACAGAAGCCGGTGCGCCGCTGGTGTTGGCGGAAGCGCCATCGACTTCTGCATCGTCACCGACTGTGTCGTCAACGACTGTGTCGGCAACGTCCGCGCCGCAGCAGCCGCCAACGCTGACTGCGCCGCAGTCCGGCGCGCTTATTGCCGGCAACACGGTGACACTCGAAGGTACCGGCACGCCTGGCGTGGAAATCGAAATCCTCGATCAGGGTGAGGTCGTGAGCACGACGGTGGTCCAACCCGATGGAACCTGGACGCTTGACTGCCTATGCGATTCCGGCACGCGCTTGCTCAGCGTGCAGAACGCCGGGGAGCCTGAAAGCGTGAGCGAAGCTGTCCCCATTCAGGTTGCCGTTGCTTCCATACCTATACCCGACGATATTGTGTGTGGCGAGGAAGAAGATATCCCGATGGGCATCGATCACGGGACCGTATACGTCGTTGCGCCTTGCGAGTATATCGGGTTGATCGCGGCGCGCGTTGGCGTCAAGCTGGCCGATTTGCTCGCTGCCAACCCACAACTGACGGATCCCGACCGTATCGATCCGGGACAAATTCTGAACTTGCCGCCGCGCTGAGAAAGTACGCTTTACGAGAACGGGCATACGACAAATTGTATTCTTCCGTTTTTCTTTGTATAATGGTTACAATTGTGGTGTAATCCCCGTTTTTCGTATCCATTCAATGCGCACCATTTTAGTCTACAAGGAGGCGATTCATGAACTGGTTGAGTTTCTTCATCGGATTGCTTACGGGTTGGTTGATCGAACTCTTCATCGACTTTTTCTTCTGGCGGCATAGACGCGCGGCTCCGGCTGCGGAAGGCGCGGCGCACGCCGAGCTGGCTGCGTTGGAAGCCAAGGCCGGCCAGATTGAAGCGCAGTTGGTTGCCGTGCAGGACGAGCAAAAGAAATTGGCGATCTGCGAGCGCCGGTTGGACGATTACCACGATGCGCTATCGCGCGTGCAAACGCGGTTATCCGCCAGGGAAACCCAGGTTCAGCAGTTGCAGGTTTCGCTCACCGATACGCAGGTTCGCATGGCCGAGCGTACCAGTTCGCTCGAGGCCCTGGCCGGGATCGACGCGCACAACCTGCAAAAGGTCGAGGGGATCGGCCCCAAAATCGCCGGCATCCTCAACGCGAACGGCATCCACACCTTTGCCGATCTGGCCGAAGCCACGGTGGAAACATTGCAGAAATACCTCGACGAAGCCGGCCCACGCTATCGCCTGGCGCATCCCGAAACCTGGCCCGAACAAGCGCGTTTGGCCGCCGGCGGCAAATGGGAGGACTTGGACGAACTTCAGGGTCGACTAAAGGGCGGGCGTCGCCAACCGCAATGAGATTGGCCGCGCGGCTGTGATCCGCACGCGTCGTGGGTGGACAACTATGGCTGTCGAGCGAACGTCCAGGGATATTCGGGCGTACAACATTTTCAAATTGGTGGTGACGCTTATCCTGATCGTTATCATCATCATTATCGTCTTGCTGCTGCGTGCAAGAACCGGCGTCGCGCCTGTGGCGCAAATCGTGGAACCCACCGTTACAATGGCCGCGCCGGTGATGTTCGGGCCGCAGATAGGCGATGACGGCACGCTGACGCTCTCCGGGACGGGCACACCGGGTTCCACCGTGAGCGTCTGGGCGAGAGCGGGCGAACTTCTCGGCCAGGCTGCCGTAGGGGCCGATGGTACGTGGTCGTTCGTCGCTGCGCCGCTCGATCCGGGCGACTACGACTTCAGCGCACGCGCGGTGGACGCTTCCGGCGTAACGATAGCCGTGTCGGAACCCTTTGCCGTGCCTTCCGCCAGGCCTGTACTTGTCTCGCCGCAGGCTGGCGACAGATTCACCGGAGATACACTGACTCTTGAGGGAACCGGACAACCGGGCGCGGAGATCGAAATTCTCGACAACGGCAAGGTGGTGGGTAAGGCCATCGTACAAGCCGATGGAACCTGGAAATTCGATGGTGAATTCGTATCGGGCCTGCACGCGCTCACGGTGCAGAATGTTGGGGATGTGGAAAGCGCCGGCGACGCCGTCGTGGTCGAGATGGTCGCTGCCGTGCAACCCGCACCTGCCGCCGGCATGTGCGGCACAGATGCTATCTCGATGGGTATCGATCGGGGGACGACCTACATCGTGGCGCGCTGCGAGCACATGGCGTTGATCGCGCGGCGCACCGGCGTCACACTTGCGGACTTGATCGCCGTCAATCCGCAGGTGCCGAATCCCAACTTGATCTATCCCGATCAAGTGCTCAATCTGCCGCCGCGCTAGCAGTTGCCCAAAAAAGGCTTAGCATCTATCTGAAAATTCACCGGGTGCAGCATATTGCGCCTAATGAAGTTTCAGTAGATCGCAAAGACTACAAAAGTCTCAGCACGTACTGAGCTGTATTAGTCGCTTTCCTGCCGCAAATACCGGATCAAGCGGCTCAAGCCAAAGATAGCGACCAGCCCCAGGGCGAGGATGACACCAAAACCCATCGTAAGCCTGACCGTCAAGGCCAGCCCGCCCAACAACAATCCTGACCCGCTCACGAGGGCGAGCCGTTGTAGGTGCGCGCGTTCCAAAGCGCGCATATTTTCATCCCGGATGCTGGTATCTGCGATACCCGTATCTGTGCTATCTGCTTCCGTTGGTTCGGTAACTGGCGTGTGCTGGATGAAGTACTGCAAGTCCCATGCGACCAACGCCGCCGTCATCCCGACCAGCATCCACCCACTCTGTGCGCCATATAACACGCCGAACAGCGCGCCCGTGGTGAATCCAAGCAACCCCAGTCCAGAAGCTGCCTGCAATGCGTAACGTTGCCCCACCAACCACAGCAGCCCCAGTGCGATGAAAATCAATATGCCGAGGGATTGGCCGTTTAGACCGTAGCCCAGCGCCAGCGTCGCCGTAGCGACGAGCGTGCTGATGGTCATCATGCGCGCGACCGTGCAGACGCCTCGCCTGAGCTCGCCGCAGGCACGGGTGCTCAGGTTCATCGTTCGATCCTCACGATGCGATTGGTGATCCCACCTCTGGTGGGCGTCATCGGGCGGACGAGCGCCGTGCGCATTACCCTATCGAAAGGCCGATCCACCTGCCAATTGATGACCTGGATGCCCACCCGGCGCAGGCGACGCAACATCAACTCACGCTCGATGTGCGTGATGCGCAGTGCGAGTTGGATAGCCGTACCCGCGGTAGTCGCATCAGCGGTAGCCGCATCTGCGGTAGTAACCGGCGCGTACTTTTGCGCTTCAAACGTCACCGGATCGGGGCTGACGACGAGAACCTGGTAGCCGCGCGCGCGCAGCCGGGTAAGGGGTGCTAAATCCTCTTCGCGCAACGGGCTGACGAGGACGATCTGCGATTTGGCGGGGAAGAAGCGCACCGGCAGATAGTCCATACTCTCGAAGACCAGGCTATCGCCCGTCCTGGAGTGGGCCAGCGCCTGCATAATGCGCTCGCGCTGCACTTTGCCGTAGCCGGGATAGGTCATCTCCAAGCCACGCCCGTAGACCAACATGCCAACACGGTTGCCGTCGTTGAGGAAAGCTTCCGCCAGGCCTGCCGTCGCGCTGATCGCGTGCTCGAAGAGCGAATCGTACCCGCCGTCGCGGGCCACGATGACGTTGTTGTTCTGCCGCGCGTCCAGGATCAACCCCACGTCGGCGATGCGTTCCATTTCGAACTCGTTGCTAAACAGCGCGTGTTGGTGCCGGGCGCTCGCGCGCCAGTTGAGCCAGCGCAGTGGATCGCCCAACTGGTACTCGCGCACGCCGAAGAAATCGACGCCGGAGCCGGCCAACCGTGAGGGAATAGGCCCGGCGTAGCCGCGCGTGCGTAGCGGACGGATATCGAGGTGTTCCAGTCGCAGCAGTTCCGGCAAGACCATGAGGTTCCCTTCGACTTTTAGCCAGCCCAGATGCCGGAAAAGACCCAGGTGCTCGTTGACCGTTACGTGCAGATGACGGAAGGGGTAATTCCCCCGCTTGCCCTTCACGGTGTAGCTGAACTCCGCCTTGCCGCCGGCCGGCAGCGATAGGTGCGTCCACGGTTCACCATCTGTGACGGTCAACCCCTGCGGTACGGTGTCCTCGATCAGCACTTCCTCTAGCTGTCCCCCCTGATTGTGGATCGCCAACGTGACCGTAGCCGGGGCATCGTGGTGGACGATGGGGGCGCTCAGCCGGCGGGTGATCACGAGCCGCGGTTTTTCCGGGCTGTAGATGAAGGCGGCGACCAGGTAGATGACCAGGGGCATAGCGAGCGCCACGACGTTGCCGTTCAGCGTCACCAACCCGGCGATGATTAGCCCGTAGACCAGGAGGCTCAGGAATAAAAGTCTGCGCATATATGGTATCCGTGGTACGTCAGGAGCGCGGCATAAAGCTCTGAATCACCGGGACGGGAACCAGGCGCAGCAGTTCGGTGACCACTTCGGAGGCGGCGTGGCGCTCGGTCCACAGATCGGGTTCCAGGATCAGGCGGTGACTCAACGCCGGCAGCGCAAACAGCTTCACGTCGTCGGGGAGCACGTAACCGCGTCCCTGCATCGCCGCCCAGGTGCGCGATAGCTTGAGCAACGCCAGCGCGCCGCGCGGGCTGGCGCCGACGGCGACGTAGCGATGGGTGCGCGTCGCCCGTGTCAGATCGACGATGTACTGCTCGACGTCGGCGTCCACGTGCACGTCCTCGATGGCCTCGCGCATCGCCAGGAGCGTCTCGGCGTCGATCACCGGTTCTAATGAGAAAACATCCTCCCGGCGCTCGCGGCGACGGCGCAGGATTTCCTGCTCGTCTTTGGCGCCGGGATAGCCGATCGCCAGCTTCATAATGAAGCGGTCGAGTTGGGCTTCGGGCAACGGAAAGGTGCCCTCGTATTCGATGGGGTTCTGGGTGGCGATGACGATGAAGGGCGAAGGCAGCCGCATCGTTTCGCCTTCCAGCGTCACCTGGTATTCCTGCATCGCTTCGAGCAGCGCCGATTGCGTCTTGGGCGAGGCGCGGTTGATCTCGTCGGAGAGGATGATGTTGGCGAACAACGGCCCCTTGCGCAGCGAGAACTGGTTCTGCGTGCGGTCGTAGATGTAGCCACCGGTGATGTCGCCGGGCAGCAGGTCGGGCGTGAATTGGATGCGCTTGAACGTCAATCCCAGTGCGGTGGCGAAGCTGTTGGCGATGAGCGTCTTTGCCAGACCGGGATAGTCTTCCAGCAGCACGTGCCCGCCCGCGGTGAGAACGGCGGCCATAATCTGTTCCAATACTTCCCGCTTGCCCACGATGGCGCGTTCTACTTCTTTGAGCACGCTATCGGTCAGTTCGGCAACTTGTGCGATGTCGAGGGTCATAATCTTAAACCTCCAGTTGATCTTCTAAAAATGTGATGACAGTCTCTAGCTCGGCGTGTAGTTGCGCCATCAATGGTTTCTCCAGTCCCAAGAAACGCTTGAGCCGGGTGAAAAAACTGGGCCGGACTCCGGCATACGCCGGTCTCAAGCGCGATAAGAGATAGTCGCGCACGGCTGGCGGCACGTCCGCTTCACTTTGTTCGAGACGGCGCTCCACGTCCTTGTAACTGAGACGTTCTTCGTGCGCCATAACATCCAGGATCAGTTTGCCGATGAAATAGCCAAAGCGATTTCGGGAATACTTACCCGTCAGCAACATATTGACGCGCTCGGCCCAGACGTTGATCCGCCCCCGCGCGGGGAAGGGGGATTTCCCAGGTGCGGCGGGCGAAGGCCGGCGCTCGCGGTCCAGGCTACGCATGGCGATGATCAGGACGACGATAAGCAGCCCTGTCCAAAACCAAATCTGCGGGATGGTTTGGAAGATGATACCCAAGAGCCAAATCATATATGAAAGCGGCGGCGCGAGCGTTTCGCGGACGAAGTCGCGCAGCCCGAACATCAGCAGCACGACCAGTGGCAGGCCAACGAGCAGCACCCACCAGAAGCGCTTGAGCAGACCGCCGGGTGTGTTTTCTGGCAGGTCTTGGTTCATCGGGAAAGCTCCGCAACGGCTGTGACGATGGTCGACAGGCAGGCGACGGCGCGTTGTTCTTCGGCTGGACCGGGATCGCGGTCGCCGTAACGCGCCTCCTCGAAGAGATGCGTGAGTTCGTGAACGGGCCGTTGGGGCAGGCCGGCTTTGACCAATTGTTCCACGAATTCGTGGCTCGTCATTGTGATGCCGCGCTGGATGTTGCGTTTTTCGCCGATGACGCGGGTCATTTCCGCGTAACAACGGATGACGGCGTTCCTGAGATTGCCGCCCGCTCGAATATCATCGAGGGCACCCTGCGCCTCACGTGCCAGTTCTGTCAGGGTGTCATCTTGCGCTAAACGTCTGTGCCGCCAGAGGATGTAGAGCGCAGTCACGATGATGATCGTCAGCACCACCGCCAGGCCCAGGCTCAGCGCCGTAGTGAGGTCCTGCATATCGCCCGGTACGAATTCCGGCGGAGCTTCGAACATCATGTCTTCCATAGGCGCTGAACCGGCCATGCCATTCTCTTGCATTTCAGCGATGTTATCGGTTAACCTTTCGCTGAAAAAAGACAGTAGGTACAAAAAGAGCAGGAGTTGCAGGAGCAGACGCACGGCGCGCTTCCGGCCTTCTTTGGTGAAGATCAGGTAAAGGACGACGATAGGGAGCAAGACCAATATAGTGATTCTGAAGATCGTTATGAAGAGCGTGAAATCTCCTAGCGGCGGGTAAGCCGGTGCCTCGCCTGAGTTCCCTATGAACAATCCCCAGGGGAACGGCTCGCCTGGGAGAAGCTCTACCGTCGAGAGGCTGCTGGCCAGAAGGAACAGTGCCACAATCGCAATCGCTGCGGCGACGAGTATCCAGAATTTTCTGTGCTTAACCATAATGCGTTATTATAACACTAACTGCGGGCTTGTGAATGTGGTATACTGGTTCTCGCTGTGGTAAGCAGGCTGTTTTTACGCCTGTAGCGCGCAACGCAGGCAAACTACTTTAAGAGGGATGGTGTGGAAGGGATGCAAGAAACGACGCAATTAGCGGAGCAGGAAGCGACGCAAGTGCGAGAGTCTGGGATGACACGGGCCGGCGTCATCGTTGTTGCCGCCTACATCGCGGCGCAAATGCTCGCGGACATCGGCAGCTTGAAGATCGCCTGGGTGGCGGGCTTCAGCATCGACGGCGGGACGTTCATTTACCCGCTCACGTTCACGCTGCGCGATATGGTCCACAAGGCGCTGGGCCGCACGGCTGCGCGGACGGTGGTGATTGCGGCGGCGGTCATCAATCTGTTTATGGCCGGATTTTTCGTGTTCTTGAGCGCGCTGCCGCCCGATCCGGCGTGGCCGTTGCAAGAGGCTTTTGCGGGCGTCCTTGCCCCGGTGTGGCGGATCGTGATTGCCAGCATCGTTGCCGAAGTGATCAGCGAGTTGCTGGATACGGAAGTCTATCACCTGTGGGTCACCCGGGTGACGCGGCGCTATCAGTGGTCGCGCGTGTTGGTCAGCAATCTCTTCGGCGTGCCGGTGGACAGTTTGATTTTCTGTTGGGGCGCGTTCGGGGGCGTGTTGCCGAACGCCGTGGTCTGGTCGATTTTCTGGGCCAACGTCCTCGTCAAGGGCTTGACGACGCTGGTCGGGATGCCGGCCATTTATTTGGTCAAAGGAGAGTGACGGAATCTGCGGTGCAGCGCCGTCAATGAAAAATTTTCAACATGGATGCAAAGGATTTACAGGATTTTAAAATATATCCTGTGTATCCTGTCTATCCATGTTATTTCCAAAGGAGAGTAAAAGTTGGCAAAAAATGATGTGAAAGAAACTGTCTTGCGCGACGAGGATACGTCGTTGACGGTCATCGAGCAATATCTGGCCGAGAGCGGCGGTGCGGTGGTAGCCGCAAGGATTGCTTCAGAGGGTGAAACCGTCGCCGATTGGCACGTTGAAGTTTTGCCGGCGGGTCACCAATCCGGTTTTGTGGCCGTCATCGGGCGGCCTAACGTGGGGAAGTCTACGCTCGTCAACGCGTTGGTCGGCCATAAGGTTGCCATTGTGTCGTCCAAAGCACAGACGACGCGCAATCGTATTACCGGCATCGTCACCGAACCCGGCTACCAGATTATTTTCACCGATACGCCGGGCATCCACCAGAAGCCGGGCCACAAGCTGAACGAGCTGATGATCGAGCAGGCCGTCGCCGCGATTCCCAACGCGGACGTGGTGCTCTTCGTCGTCGATATCGCGGTCGCGCCACGGGAAGAGGACGAGTACATCGCGCAGTTGCTGGCAGCGCGGGCGGTGAAGTTTCCCGTGCTCTTCGTGCTCAACAAGATGGACAAACTGGCGATGGAGAAGGCCGAGGCGCGGATTGCGCGCTATTGGGAGCTGTTGCCCGACTACGCCGACTCGATCCCCACCAGCGCGCTCAAGGGAACAAACCTCGATTTGCTGCGGGAGCACATTCTGCGCTTACTGCCGGAAGGCCCGCGTTACTATCCCGGCGACCAGATCACCGATCAGACGGAGCACCAGATCGCGGCGGAACTGATCCGCGAGGCGATGCTGCGCTATACGCATCAGGAAGTCCCGCACGCGGCGGCGGTTTTCGTGGAGGAGTATCACGAGCGCGAGAACGGCGTGCTCTACATCTCGGCGACGATCTGGGTGGAGCGCGAATCGCAGAAGCCTATCGTCATCGGCAAGCAGGGCCAGCGCCTCAAGCAGATCGGCACGGTGGCCCGCGCGGAGTTGGAGCGATTTGTTGGCGGGAAGGTCTACCTGGAGTTGTGGGTCAAGGTGCAGCCGCAGTGGCGCGACCGCGATGGGCGGCTGCGCGAATTGGGGTTTTAGCTACGACCACCAAAGACTACAAAAGTCTTAGCACATGCCTGCGTTGGCAAACCTGTTATGTATCACAGGAGTCAACTCAACAAAGGGCTTCGTGAGACTTTTGTAGTCTCTACGCTGTGAGAACCTCAACACCATCCTCGGTGACGAGAACCGTGTGTTCCCATTGGGCGGAGAGCGAACCGTCGACGGTCAGGGCGGTCCAGCCATCGCTGAGTGTGCGCACCTGGTAATCGCCCACATTGATCATCGGCTCGATGGTGAACACCATACCGGGGAGCATCTCCACGCCCGTGTGCGGCGTGCCGTAGTGCATCACGTCCGGCGCCTCGTGGAAGTGGATGCCCGTCCCGTGCCCGACGAAAGCGCGCACGACGGAGTAGCCGTGGCCTTCGGCGTGCTGTTGGATGGCGTGGCCGACGTCGCCGAGGTGGTTGCCCGGCTTTACCTGCGCGATGCCCAACTCCAGACACTCGCGCGTCACCTCCACCAGTTTGTGGGCTTCCGGAGATACCTCGCCGATCAAGAACATGCGGCTGGAATCGCCGTAATAGCCGTCGAGAATCGTCGTCACGTCGATGTTGAGGATGTCGCCTTCGCGCAATACCCGGTCGGGATCGGGGATGCCGTGACAGATGACATCGTTGATCGAGGTGCAGACGCTTTTGGGATAGCCGCGATAGTTCAGCGGCGCGGGGATCGCCCCGTGTGCAAGGGTCATTTCGTGCACCCACGTGTTGATCTCCTCGGTGGTGATGCCGGGCACGATGCGGGGGGTGATTGCATCCAGGATGTCGCGGGTTAGGTGGCAACTCTTGCGGATGCCGGCGATTTGCGTTTCATTCTTGATGATGATCTCGCGTTTGTGTATCTGTTTCTGCCGTCGCCCATACGTCCGCGCCACGTTCTGCGCCGTCTCGTCGCTGACATTCTTCTTCGTACTGCGTAACCAACTCAAACCGTTTCGTTTCTGCATCGTTGTCCTCTCTGAGTATGGTAGACAGTAGACGGGGATAAGATCTCCCTGTCTACTGTCTACTGTCTACCGTCTACTTTTTCCCTCGCTTCCCAGAATGCGGCGCGGTAGTCGGTGAATGTGCCTGCCTGGATGGCGGCGCGACATTCGCGGATGATCGTTAGCATCGTGTATATGTTGTGGATGGTGAGCAGCGTGGCGCCCAGGATTTCTTTGGCGGCGAGCAGGTGGCGGATGTAGGCCCGGCTGAAGTGTTGGCACGTGTAACACGTACACGTCGTATCGAGCGGTGCGGGATCGTCGGCGAAACGGGCGTTGCGCATGTTGAGCTTGCCCGTCTTCAGGAGCGCCTGCCCGTTGCGCGCTACCCGCGTGGGCAGCACGCAATCGAAGATGTCGATGCCGCGCGCGATGCCCTCCACCAAATCCTCCGGCGTGCCCACGCCCATCAGATAGCGCGGCTTCTGCTCCGGCATAAGCGGCATCATCGCATCGAGCGTGTCGTACATCTGCGCCTTCGTCTCGCCTACCGATAGGCCGCCGATGGCGTAGCCGGGGAAGTCCAGCGCGGTCAGGAATTCGACGCTCTGCGCGCGCAGGTCGGGGAAGATGCCGCCCTGCACGATGCCGAAGAGCGCCTGATCGGCGCGGGTGTGGGCGGCTTTGCACCGCTCGGCCCAGGCGTGCGTGCGAGCCAGCGCGCGGACGTTGTACTCGTAATCGTCCGGTGGGGCGCACTCGTCGAGCACCATAGCGATGTCCGCGCCGAGATTTTGCTCGATTTCGATGACCCGCTCCGGCGTGAAGCGGTGCTGCCGACCGTCGATGTGCGAGCGGAAGGTGACGCCGTCGTCGTCGATGGTGCGCAGTGGCGTCTGCCCGCGTCCACCACCCAGGCTGAAGACCTGGAAGCCGCCGGAGTCGGTGAGCAGTGGCCCGTCCCAACCCATAAAGGCGTGCAGGCCGCCCAGGGCGGCGATGCGCTCGTCGCCGGGCCGCAGGTACAGGTGGTAGGTGTTCGCCAGCAGCAGTACTGCGCCGACTTCCTGTAATTGCTGCGGCGTCATCGCCTTGACCGTCGCCTGTGTGCCGACCGGCGCGTAGATGGGCGTCGGGAGCGGGCCGTGGGTCGTCTGAAAGACGCCCGCGCGCGCCGCCCCGTCCGTGGCGAGTGAATCAAAGGCAAATAAAGTCGTCATCTCGGTCGTATCCTCGATAGTGCGTCATCATACCACAACCAAACCAATCGCCAAGTGGGTGTTGGATACTGGATACTGGATACTGGATACTGGATACTGGATGCTGGATACTCGAAGCTGGTTGTTGGTCGCTGGATGCTTGATGTGTGATTTGCCATTCTTTCATTCGCTGATTCATCCATTCGCTCATTCACTTGTCTCCCTTGTGTTTTTGGGTTAAGATAGGATGCAGGATGCAAGAGAATCGTTGACTCGCTCATTCGCTGACTCGCACAGGAGGGTAGGATTATGAAGGAACGCCGTGTTGTGTGGCTGGTGGTTGCACTGCTGATGCTGTTCGTTCTGGCTTGCAATATGCCGGGCAGGAGGGCTACCCCAGAGACGGAGGCGGAAGCGGAGGAGCTGCCCGTCGCGCCGGTGGTGACGGCGACGATGACGGTAGCGCCGGTGGCCGGTCTGCCGTCGCCGACGCCCACCGAAGCGCCTGACGTCGAAGGCGAAGACGGGTGTGTGTTGCGCGCGGCCTACGTCGCCGATGTGACGATCCCTGATAATTCCAAAATAGAAAAGGGTAAAGCCTTTGTCAAAACCTGGCGGATTCGCAACAGTGGCACGTGCGCGTGGGCCGAAGGGACGAAGTTCGTCTACGTTTCCGGTGAAACATTTGGCGCACCGGCGTCTGTCGATGTGCCATCCACGGCGGTTAATGCCCAGGTAGACATCAGTGTGTCGATGACGGCGCCGGTTGAACCGGGCACGTATCGCAGCAATTGGCAGTTACAGGACCCCACCGGGAAGGCTTACGGCGGCATTTTCTACGTTCAAATCGTCGTCGAGGGGGCGACGCCGACGAGTGCGCCGGCTGCCCCGAGCAATTTCGCCGGCGCGGTCGCCGAGGATTGCCAGAGCGTGGCCTTTACCTGGACTGCCGCGACCGGCCAGACCGCGTATCGCCTCGAAGGTCCGAGTCTGTTGGTAAACCTTCCCGCCGATGTCACGGATTACGTATGGGATAACCCTCCGGCAGGCAGTTCTGTGGTCACGTTGATTGCGCTTGGACAGAACGGGGCCGAGATCGGACGGGTGAACACGACGGTCAATGTGACCTGTGGGGTGTCCGGCGTCGACCTCTACGTCGAGTCGATTACGTTCGAACCGTCGCCGCCGGTGGCGCACCTGCCGCTCAAGGTGACGGTGCGCGTGCGCAATCAGGGCCTGGTCGATAGCGGCAGTTTTGTGGTGCGTTGGTGGGGCGGTAAGGCCTTCACGTCAGTTTCCTGCGAATGGACTGTCGCTACGTTGACGGCCGGTTCGTCGGCGACGCTGAGTTGCGATAACTTCAGGTATTCCAGTGCTTATAGCACGATCGTCACTAAAGCGCACGCCGATGCACAAAATACCGTCGTCGAAAGCGACGAGACTAACAACATCCTTGAGGAGACGATTGCTGTCGTCAATCCGCAAGTTGTCTACGACTTTGTGGAGAAAGCCCCACTTGCTTCGTGGCAGTCCGGCGATCCCGTGACCAACCTCACGTGGGACGGCGCGCCGGGCGACACGCAGGGCTTTGCGCGTTGGGCCACGGGGAATTTGGAGACCGGTAGTGCAATTCAGGGACGGTGTTTGCAGACGCATCCCAAGTGGGTGGCCGACGGGTGGATTACCGGCGCATACACCGATCTTTACAATAACCTTCGCTACGTCGTGCAGAAGGGTGACCGCTTCTACGCGACGGTGGGGCTGTTGGAGGGCGCTGCTGCCGGAAATGTGACCTTCGAAGTCCTGTTGCGGGCTTCGACCAGCGGCAACGTCACCATTGCGCAAGTGAAAGATACCTACGGCGACGGCCTGAAGACGATCAGCGTGGACCTCACACCTTACGCCGGTCAGGGCGCCGATATGATCCTGCAGGTGAATGCGGGCGAGGATGCCGACCAGGATTGGGCGTGTTGGACGCGCGCTGTCATCTACCGCTATCCGTAGTTTTTGCACCCTCCGGAAAGCTGCGTAAGCATAACCCGGATGAAAACCCCTGATGATGAAGCAGCTTTTTTGCTCTTACAAGCCTGTGCTGAGCTTCGCGGAAGGGTAGCTACTTTTGTAGTCTGCAAAGCATGGTATACTCCCGGTTAATGATTTTCAAATGTCGATTCAGGAGGCACGATGATAGACGCTGAGTTGCTGAGCATTTTACGTTGTCCGTATTGCGTGAGCGGCGAGACCCGGCGCAAGGACAAAGACGATCCTGGCCTTTTGGCGCTGCTCCGCGAAGATAGCTGGCTCGTCTGCCAGGATTGTGATCGCAAATACCCCATTCGGGATGACATCCCCGTCATGTTGATTGAGGTAGGCGAAAAGTGGAAGGGCACACCGGTTGCCGATCTGCCGGTTCCACCTCCTGAGGAATCGTGATGACCGCTCCCAAACAGAACTGGCTGGTGATCGCGTTGAGCGGTATGGGTGTCCTCTTTATTCTGTTAGGATTGATGGCCCTGGCGCTCCCCGATACCTACGAGGGTTTCTACGTCTGGCAATTGAGTAGCGAGCACACCTTCTACTTGATGGACGTTGTGGGTGTGTTTGCCCTGGCTCTGGGCGTGATCTTGAACTGGTTAGGCGGCGCGCTCTGGAAGTCCCAGATGCGCTTCTAACTGCAACACCCGGCACTTATGCCATAGGATTGCATCTCCCCGATGCGGTGCATTGTACGATAGGCGCGTTAGGGGAATGGTTGTTACCTGCCGGATTGTATCTCTACGTCGGTAGCGCGTGGGGACCGGGTGGTCTGGCGGCGCGAGTGCGCCGTCACCTGCGCGGCGGCGCTGTACGGCGCTGGCACATTGATTATGTTCGCGCATGGGCCACGCCGGTGGCTGTGTGGCTGGCCCCTGGTGTACATTGTGAGTGTGCATGGGCCGGGCATTTGCTGGAATTTCAAGATGCGCGGGTGATCGTTCCCCGGTGCGGCGCATCGGATTGCCGTTGTCCCGCGCATGTGCTCTATTGCGGCGCGCGGTTGCCGGAAACGATTGCTTTGCCGGGCGAGGGGCCAAGGCTAGGGGTTTTTTACCACGAAACTTCACGAATTTACACTAAGAATTTATCCGAAAATTCACCAGGTGCGGTATTTTGCGCCTAAAGGCGTGGGTGAGAGGGTGTTTTTGCGCTTGCGGGCGCCGTCCGCAAGCGCAAAAACACCCTCAAGAAAAAGCGGCTTAAATTGGTTTGCCAATTTAAGCCGTTCATTCCGCCGACAGCGTGAAACCGCGATAATTGTGGAGTTGTGGTTTATGCTTGTGAGGAGGAAATTGTATGAAGATCAAAAAACAATCATTTGGAACTTTGTCTGATGGAGGCGCTGGCGCTTCCAAGACAGATATGGCGCTGTACACCCTGGTCAATGCGCAGGGCATGCGAGCGACGATCACCAACTATGGGGGGATCGTCGTTTCGTTAACTGCGCCGGATCGTGACGGGGCCTTTGCGGACGTGGTGCTCGGATTCGATACGCTTGCCGAATACGTCGCGCACAGCCCGTATTTCGGCTGTCTTGTGGGACGTTTTGGCAACCGCATCGCCAACGGCAAGTTCACGCTGGGGGGCATAGAGTACGTGCTGGCGCAGAACGATGGCCAGAATCACCTGCACGGCGGGATCAAAGGCTTCGATAAGAAAGTATGGATGTCGCGTGCGATGGAAACTGTCGACGGGCCGGCCCTCGTTTTAGCCTACGTCAGCCCTGATGGCGAGGAAGGTTACCCCGGTACGCTTTCAGTCACAGTGCGCTACACCTTGACCGACGATAATGCGCTGCAGATCGACTACACGGCGACCACGGATAAAACCACGGTCGTCAACCTGACCAACCACTCCTACTTCAACCTTTCTGCCGGGGCCACGGAGACGATCCTGGATCACGAGCTGTCGCTCAATGCCGACGCCTTCACGCCGGTCGATGGTACACTGATTCCCACAGGTGAGATTTGCCCTGTCACCGGGACGGTGATGGACTTCCGCACGGCGACGCCTATTGGCGCGCGCATCGAAGCCGACGACGCGCAGCTCAAATTCGGCGGCGGCTACGATCACAACTGGATCGTCAACGGCGAACCGGGGGTGCTGCGGCCGGTGGCCCGGGTCTACGAACCGTCGTCAGGCCGGGTGATGGAAGTGCACACCACCGAACCGGCGATCCAGTTCTACGCCGGGAACATGATGCCATCGACCCTTGCGGGGAAGGGGGGCCGCGTCTACGTGCGGCGTGGCGGTTTCTGCCTGGAGACGCAGCACTATCCCGATTCACCGAACAAACCCGAGTTCCCCTCCACCACGCTCGAACCCGGGCAGACGTACCAGACGACGACGGTGTACAAATTCTCGGCGCAGTAACAGGGTTATCGCATTTGCACCTTCCGGGAAGCTGCGCAAGGTATGATCTTGAACAGGCCGTTTTGAGCTTCCCGGAAGGTTGCGTTCGTCTAAATTCTCGGCGCAGTAACAGGGTTATCGCATTTGCACCTTCCGGGAAGCTGCGCAAGGTATGATCTTGAACAGGCTGTTTTGAGCTTCCCGGAAGGTTGCGTTCGTCTAAGAGTATGTTATGATGTGGGTTTGTACGTCAAGAGCACATTCAGTTTTACAGCTTATATCATTTATTATGGAGGAGGAGGTTGCATGAGCGCAGTTGAAGAAAAGTGGCATGCTCTGAGTAGCGATGTGGCAGCCCGAAAGCTAGACGTTGATATCCGTAATGGCTTGACGACCGAAGAAGCCAAAAAGCGGTTGGAAACCTACGGGTACAACGAGCTGGAAGAAAAGAAGCCACCGTCGTTCTTTGAGCGTCTGTGGGATAGCCTTACCGAATTTATTGTGATGATCCTCATCGTCGCAGCCGTGATTTCGTTCCTGCTTGGCGACTGGATCGAGTCGGCTGCCATTATCGCCATTGTCGTCCTCAATACGGCCATCAGCATCATTCAGGACAGCAAGGCCGAGCAGGCCCTCGCCGCGTTGAAGAAAATGGCTGCCCCCGAAGCGCACGTTATCCGCGATGGCACGCGCGTGATGGTGCCCTCGCGGGAACTGGTGCCTGGCGACATTGTGTTGCTGGAGGCGGGCACCATCGTTCCGGCGGACCTGCGCCTGGTGCAGAGTATGAACCTGAAGGCCGAGGAGGCCTCGCTCACCGGAGAATCGGTGCCGGTCAACAAGAACGCCGACCACGTAATGGGCGAGGACGCCGGGTTGGGCGATCAGCACAACATGACTTTTATGAGCACGACGATTACGTATGGGCGCGGTATGGGCGTCGTCACCACCACCGGTATGAAGACCACGATTGGACAGATTGCCGAAATGATCCAGTCGGTGGAGGACGAAGACACTCCCTTGCAGCGCAAGTTGGATGAGGTGGGCAAGACGCTCGGTATCGCCAGCCTCGCTATCTGTGGCCTGGTTTTCCTCGTCGGTCTTTTGCGCCCGCTTCTTCTGGGGCAGACTGTGGGCTGGGATTTGCAAAACTGGATCGACCATAGCAAGGAATTCTTCATGCTGGCGGTCAGCCTGGCGATTGCCGCCGTCCCCGAAGGCCTGCCCGCCGTCGTCACCATTTGTCTGGCGTTGGGTATGCAGGAAATGGTCAAGCGCCACGCGCTGATCCGCCGTCTACCCGCCGTCGAGACGCTCGGCGCGGCGACGGTCATCTGCTCCGATAAGACCGGCACGCTGACGCAAAACCAGATGACGGCGACGCGCATCTGGGCCGATGGGCACACTTACGAAGTGACCGGGCGTGGGTACAATCCTGAAGGCCAATTTATGCGCGACGGCGCAGAGGTGCTACACATCGATGAATATCCGGTCCTGCAAACGAACTTGTGGGGCGGCGTGTTGTGCAACGACGCCATTCTCGAACCGCACACGGATACGCAGTACCGGATGATCGGCGATCCCACCGAGGGCGCGATGGTGGTCTCCGGCGCGAAGGCCGGCTTCTGGCGTGAAAAGCTGGAAGCTGTGTTCCCGCGCGTGAACGAGATTCCCTTCGATTCCGACCGCAAGCGGATGACGACCATCCACGACCTCGAACCGGCGGGCGAAAAGAACCTCAGCCCGCTGCCCGGCGGCGGCAAGAACAACTACGTGGCGATTACCAAAGGTGCGCCAGACCTGGTGTTGGATTGCTGTACGCACATCCTTACCGCTGACGGCGCGGTAGCCTTGACCGATGCCAAACGGCAAGAAGTTCTGGACGCCAATGCCGCACAGGCTACTCAGGCGTTGCGCGTGCTCGCTGTAGCTTACCGCCCGTTGAGCGAGGTGCCGGATGAACCGCATCCCAAAGAGATCGAGCGTGATTTGATCTTCGTCGGTCTGCAAGGTATGATCGATCCGGCGCGCCCGGAGGTGCTCCCGGCGGTGCAGAAGGCGCAAGGCGCCGGCCTGCGCACCATTATGGTGACGGGTGACTACCCGGCGACGGCGGCGGCGATTGCCTCGGAAATCGGCATCCTGCGCGAGGGCCGGCTGATCGTCTCCGGCGCCGAGTTGGAAGCGATGAGCGACGACCAACTCGGCGACGTGATCGATAACGTGGACGTGTTCGCGCGCGTTTCACCGAACCACAAGATGCGCATCGTCTCCGCGCTGCGTAAACGCAACAACATCGTGGCGATGACGGGCGACGGCGTCAATGATGCGCCCGCCCTCAAGCAGGCCGACATCGGCATCGCCATGGGCATCACCGGCACCGACGTCACCAAGCAAACGGCGGATATGGTGCTCACCGACGATAACTACGTCTCCATCGTCAGCGCCATCGAGCAAGGCCGCATCATCTACTCCAACATTCGCAAGTTCGTCTACTTTTTGCTCTCCTGTAACGTGGCCGAAATTGCCATTCTCTTCATTTCCACCGCCCTGGGCTGGGCGCCGCCCCTCACGGCGATCCAACTGTTGTGGCTCAACCTGTTGAGCGACGGCGCGCCCGCGCTGGCGCTGGGTCTGGAGAAAGGCGATCCCGACATTATGGTGCGCCCGCCGCGCCCGCCGGAAGAGCCGGTCATCAACCGCGAGATGTGGATTGGTGTCGCTTATCAGACTGTGGCGATCACCACGGCTGTTTTGGTCGCCTATCTCCTGGGCCGGGAATACTACGGCCCAAGACATGCGATCGACAATGGCTATCTGCTTGGCACGGCGGCCTACGACGAATTCGTCCTCCTGACCTCGCAGACGATGGCGTTCGTCACGCTGGTGGCCTCAGAATTGTTCCGGGCCTACACCTCGCGTTCGGAGCGTTACCCGCTGTTCAAGTTGGGCGTGTTCTCCAATAAGTATATGCAATATGCTGTAGGTTTCTCGCTCGTGCTGTTGCTCTTGGTGGTCTATCTACCGTTCCCACAGGTGAGCGAAATCTTCAATACCACGCCTATCCAGTTGGAAGAATGGCTGCCGATGATTCCGCTCATCTTCTTGCCTTCGATTGTTGCTGAAGTGCAGAAGTGGTTTATGAATCGCCAGCGCAAGGGCTAAAGCCTGCTAGAGCGCGTCGCTATTCTATAGCGCGTTTTCTGACATAGCTATGATGCTTTATAGATCGCGGCGGGGTTGAAAAACCCCGCCGCTTGCCATTTTTAAGGAGACACTTATGACAGCAATTTTGGATGTACAACAACTCAGCAAAAAATACGGCGATTTCGAGGCGGTCAAAGGCGTGAGCTTCACCGTCGAAGAGGGCGAAGTCTTTGGTCTGCTCGGCCCTAACGGCGCGGGCAAGACGACGACGATTTCGATGCTGACCGGCGTGCTGCCACCTACCGCAGGCACGGCGCAGATTGGCGGCTATGACATCCGCACACAAATGGAACAGGCTAAGCGCCTCAATGGCCTGGTGCCGCAAGACCTGGCGCTCTATCCCACCCTCAGCGCGCGCGCCAACCTCAACTTCTTCGGGCAGATTTACGGCTTGCGCGGCAAGGCCCTGCACGAGCGTGTCGAGGACGTGCTGCGCGTCGTCTCGCTCGCCGAGCGCGCCGACAAGCCGGTCGAGACCTTCTCCGGCGGCATGAAGCGGCGCGTCAACATCGCCGCCGGGTTGGTGCATCAGCCGCGCCTGCTGTTCCTCGATGAACCGACGGTGGGCGTCGATCCGCAGAGCCGCAATCACATTTTCGAGAGCGTGCAGCGGCTCAACCGCGAGCGGGGAATGAGCATCATCTACACCAGCCACTATATGCAAGAGGTCGAACTGCTCTGCAACCGCGTCGCCATCATCGACGAGGGGCGCATCATCGCGCTCGACACCATCAAGAATCTGATCGCTATGCTGGGTGGTGGCGTCATCTATTTGGGGCTGCCGCGCATCGATGCGGCGCAGTTGGCGCACATCGCGGCGCTGCCGGCCGTGCGCGAAGCCCTGCTCGCCGAGTCTGCGACGCCCGGCGAGGATGAGCCGCCCGCCGCGCGCGAGGAGAACACGGTGATCAAAGTCGTCGCCGAGCACAGCCGGCAGGCGCTGGTCAACGTGATCGGCTGGCTCAACGAGCAGGACATCCCGCTGATCTCGCTCGACATCCTCGAGCCGAACCTGGAGAGCGTCTTTCTCCATCTCACCGGCAAAAAGCTGCGTGAATAGGAGGCCGCTATGGGTGCTTTGCAGATTGCCGGTAAAGATTTGTTGATTTTGCTTAAAGACCGGGGGACGTTGTTCCAGCTTTTTGTGCTGCCTCTGGTTTTCATCGTTGTCTTCAGTGGGGCGCTTGGCGCGATTGGGGGCGACGCGGAACAGGACGCTCGCATCCCGCTGGCGGTGGTCGATCTCGATGGCAGCGCGTTGGCGCAACGCTTCATCGAGGACGTGGATGCGGCCGGTGGCGTGCGCGTCGAGCTGTATGCAGAGGCGGAAGCCGCTGCGCTGCTTCAGGAACGGAAGCTAGGCCGGGTGCTCACCCTTCCGGCCGGTTTTGGCGCCGACCTGGACGCCGGACGCCCGGTGACGGTGCGCCTGGTCAACCATCCCGACGCCAGTCCGGAATATACCGAGGCCGTGCGCCTGGTGCTCGAGGGGGTGGCGCAAGACCTATCGCTCGAATACCAGATTCTCGCCAGCCTGGAACACATCGCGGCGATGCAGGCCGCAGCGCCGGAGGCGGAGCAAATCTTCTCCGCCGAGCGGATGATCGCGCAGGCGCAGAGCCAGTTCGCACGCTCGCGCACCCAACCGCTGATCGCCGTGAAACAGCGCGCGCCGCAAATCGCCGAGCGGGACGCGGATACATTCCCCGACGCCGTGCAACTGGCCGTCCCCGCTTTCACCGTTCTGTTCGTTTTCCTGACCGCGCAGACCACCGCGCACTCGATCTACGAGGAGAAGAAACTCGGCTCCTTCCGGCGGCTGCTGGCCGCGCCGTTGAGCAAGGCCGCGCTGCTGGCGGGCAAGATGTTGCCCAACTTCGTCACGGCGCTGATTCAGACGGCCGTCATCTTCACTTTTGGGTTGGTGGGACTGCGGTTGATGGGTTTGCAGCCGCTCTCGTTGGGCCGGGCGCCGGGCGCGTTGCTCCTGATTGCGGCGACGATGGCACTTTGTTCCAGCGCGTTGGGTATCCTCATCGCGGCCCTGGCCCGCACCGAGAACCAGATCGGCGGGTTGAGCAGCCTGATTTTGTGGGGCGCCGGCATTTTAGGCGGCAGTTTCGTGCCGCTCTTCATCCTGGAACAGTTCCTTGGGGGACTGCCGCGCGTCGTGCCGCACTATTGGGCCAACCGCGCCTTCGAGAACCTGCTGATCCGTGGGTTAGGCTTCGCTAGCGTGACCGCGGAACTCGGCGCGTTGCTCGGTTTTACCGCGCTCTTTTTCGCCATCGGCCTGTGGCGCTTCAGCTTCGATTAGGGGGAGATGACCATGATCAAACATACATTATCCGTCGCCTGGAAGGAAATCCAATTGATTGCTCGCGATCGCGGATCGCTCGTGATCCTCTTTCTCCTCCCGTTGCTCTTTGGCACGCTGTACGGTTCGATCAACCTGCAATTCGCGGGTGGTGGCGATACGCCCGCGGTCCTGGTGGATGTCAGCCTGGTCAATCAGGACGCCGGTACCTTTGGCGAGCAGATCGCGCTGGCGTTGAACGAAATCTCTGTGTTGAACGTCGAGACGCTCGACCCGGCGTCCGTCGATGTGACGGCTGTTGCCGAGCAGCGCGTGGCCGAGGGACACGTCTCGGCGGCAATCGTCATCCCCGCTAACTTCAGCGCGGATGTCGAAGCCTACACACCGGCTACCATCGACGTGATCGTCGATCCGGCGCAACCCGAGAGCGCCAGCATCGTCGGTGGCATTATGAACAAGGTCATCGACGAGGCCACGGTCTGGGGCGAGGTGTTGTACGGTATCCGCACTCTCTTGGACGAATCGGGCGTTCTGGAGGATGCCAGCCCGGAGACCCAAATGGCGATCCAGGCGCAAAATCTGGGCGTTATTATGACGCGCATCAACGAGATGCGCCGCGCGCCGCGCCTTACCGTCGTCACTGAAGACCTGCAAGGCGCGCGCATCGAGGGCGGGATCGAACTCTTTTTCGCCCTGCTCTTTCCGGGCATCACGGTGATGTTCGTCTTTTTCGGCGTGGGCATGTCGGGCGCGTCGCTGCTTACCGAGCGCGAGACGGGCGCGTTGCGCCGTCTGCTGGCGGCGCCCATCCCGCGCGGCAGCATCATCGGCGGCAAGATGTTGGGCTACATGGTGCTCGTCTGCTTGCAGGTCGTGGTCTTGTTTGGGGTGGGGCGCGCCTTCTTTGGGATGCCGTTGGGCGAAGCGCCGTTGACGTTGGCGCTGCTCACGCTGCTATTGGCGTTTGTCGCCACCGCGATGGGGATGATGATCGCGGCGCTGGCGCGGTCGCCCAAGCAAGCGGACAGCATCGGCACGGTGCTCGGCTTCGTGCTCGGCGGGTTGGGCGGCTGCGTTGCACTCAGTCCGACCCCGCTCACGCGCACCGGGGGCTTTATGAGCGTCATCGCGCGGCTCACCCCGCACGGCCACGCCGTCGACGCTTACTATAGCTTGATGGCCGAAAAGGCCGGCTTCCTCGATGTGCTACCTGAGTTAAGCATCCTGTTGGCTATCGGCATAGCGTTCTTTTTGATCGCTACCTGGCGGTTCCGGTTTACCGACTGAGGCTGAGAACCTAGGGCTGCTCGCGCGCCACAACGCGGATCTTCACCGGCTCCGTCTGCGTCTTGTTTCCGGCGGCGTCGTAAGCGATAACGTAAAAACTGTATTCGCCCGCTCCGGTCAGCGTCCAGTTGACGTTGAACGGCGCGACGTTGCGAGTGGCGAACGGCGTCTCTTGGTTGCCGCTGAAGAACTCCACGCGCGATACCGCGTAGTTGTCGTTCACTTCAGCATTGATGTTCACCCAACTGACCAACCCATACGTAAACGTCGAACCGTCGATGGGGAAGGTAAGGTCCACTTTCGGCGGCGTGTTGTCGATGGTGAATTGCAGCGTCGCCTGGCGTACCCCCTGATCGTGCCCCACGACCTGGAGTTGCAGCGTGTACAGCCCATCGGGAATGCCGGTGGTGTCGAAGAACTCCAACACATTGTTATCGACCTGGTGGCCGTGATCCGGGCCGATCTGCATCCATTCGACGGGGTTCAGCCCCCTGCCGTAGACCAGGCGATAGAAGGCGAAGTCGCCGCGCGTGTTGCCGATGATGGGGAACACCCCGCTGACGTACGAGTAGGCCGTGGGCGAGATGACGGCCACCTCTGCCTGCGCCTGGTTGGGACCGTAAACCGTGTCGTACTCTGCCGGAGGGATATCCACGCGCCGCTCTTCCGGCAGGCTGTTGATCCAGTCCTGCGCCTCCGGCGGCAGCACCATATACGTGCGCTCTTCCACCAGTTCCGGAGGCGTGTAGATCGTGGCGAGTCTGCCCGTCTCGCGGTTCACCAGGAAGACCTGGTGGATATTGTCCGTTTCGGTCGGCTCGGTGCCGGGGATCATCAACTCGCTGCGCGTGGGACAGTAGCCATTAGGCTTCAGCCCCGAAACCGCGCAGACGGTCACTTCGACCAACCCCTCCGGGCGCGTGAAGGAGACAATCGGCTCATCCCGCAGCGCGTATTCCATCACCGCATGCCAGATGTAGGCTGCACCGCGCGCGCCAGGCGTGTTGATCATAAAATCGTCCGCATCCTTATTCCCTTGCCAGACGCCGACCGCGATTTGCGGAGCGTAGCCCACGGCCCAGTTGTCGGTGAAGTTGTTCGTCGTACCGGTTTTCCCGGCTGCCGGGCGACCGTCGGCGAGTTCCAAAGCGTTGGGTGTGCCAAAACCGGGGATGCGCGCGCGCCGGTCGGAGAGAATGTCGGTGATCAAATAGGCCAGGCGTGGCTCCAAAACCTGACGGGAGTCAGGTTGATTGTACTGGTAGAGAACTCTGCCGTTGCGATCCTCAACGCGCAGGATGGCCACCGGGTTAAGCTCGCGGAAGTTCGGGCGCAGTTGCGCTTCGGGGACAGGTTGACCGTACATCACGCCGTTGTTGGCAAACACGGTGAAAGCGTAGACCATATCGATGAGCTTGACTTCCCCGCCACCCAGGGTGAGGCTCAAGCCGTAGTGCTGCAAGCCCTTGTCGAGCGTGGTGATGCCCATGCGGTGCGCCGTGCGGATTACGTTGTCGATTCCGGCGATGGCCATCGCTTCCACGGCGGGGATGTTGAGCGACCGCGCCAATACGTCGCGCAGACTCAGCGGGCCGCTGTAATTGCGGCTGTAGTTCTCAGGGACGTAGGGGGCCATGCCGGCGCCCTGGTCGAAGGCCTGGCGCACGTCCAGGAACATATAGGCGGCGTTGTGTCCCTGCGCCAGAAAGGTGACGTAGGTGAAAGGTTTGAACGCCGAACCGGGTTGCCGCAGCCCGTCGGCGGCGACGTTGAATTTGCCGTCGATGTCGTCGTTCCAGTAATCGGCGCTGCCGACCATCGCCAGGATTTCACCGGTTGTCGGGCGGATGGCGACGACGGCGGAGTTCTTGATGTTGTAATCGTTGCCGATGCGGTTGGCCGCCACATCGGGGATATATTGCGCAGCAGGGCATCCCAAAGCGACAGCTTCGGGGATGACCGTAGCCGGATCCTCACCGGAGAGGATGCGCAAGTACGTTTGCACGGTGCACTGCGCTTGATTGTTCAAGTCTAAGTCGAGGGTGGTGTACACTCGCAGACCGCCACCGGCGACCAGTTCGGGGGGAAACATATTCTCCAACTGGCGGCGCACGTACATCGAGAAGTGCGGCGCCTGGATATCGAACCGTGTATTCGATTGCGCCAACTTCCACGGTTCGGCCTCGGCAACTTTGGCCTCGGCGCTGGTGATGCAGCCCTCTTCGACCATGCGTTGCAGGATAATATTCTTGCGCTCGAGCGCATCTTCTGGGGCGTTGAAGGGGTTGAGCCGTGGGTATTGTGGAATGGCGATGAGCGTCGCCGCCTCGGAGAGGGTCAACTCGCCGACGGATTTATCGAAGTAAACGCGCGCCGCCGCATCGATCCCGTAAGCGAGGTTCGCGTAAGGGTTGGTGTTGATGTACCATTCCAGAATTTCTTCTTTCTCGTACAGGCGCGTCAACTCCATAGCGATAAGCACTTCCTTGATCTTGCGCGTGTACTTGACCTCGAAGCGCTCCTCGATGGGAATCACCGAGTTCTTGACGACCTGTTGGGTGATGGACGATCCACCCTGGATTTCTTCGCCTTGCAAATTGGAGATAAAGGCACGGCCCAAACCGCGGTAGTTGAACCCCGGATTGGTCCAGAACGTGTTATCCTCCGCTGCCACCGTGCCACAGATCACGTATTCAGGCATAGCCGAAAGCGGCACCCAGTTGCGGTCGCCCGCGTTGGGGTCGATGACTTCGTAGAGCAAATGTTGGCCGGTGCGGTCGTAAATCTTGGTCGTCTCGAACGTTTCGACGCTGGCCGCGGCGACTTCATCAGGGGTGGGCAGATTCTCGTTGACCATATTGTAGGCTGCGGCAGCCGCGCCCACGCCCATCCCGATGACCAGCCCGGTCGCCAACATTGAGATCAGGACCAGCAGTCCCACAATCCGCAGAACCAGGTTCACCCCGGTGCGGCTTTTGACCCTCTTGCGGTCGCGGTTGAGGATCACCACCGACCGGATCAAAGATACAGGTGTACGTTTCTTTGTCATTTTCTTACCTCAAAATCAGGTTGAAAGCCCATATGTGTATGGGCGTAGCTATCTATCCGTCTTATCATACTATCCCCATTATGCCTTGGTCTTGGCGTTTTGCAAGGCGCTGACGGTCAGGATGCTTGACGAATTCACAATATCCGTTAGAATGTACGTGATTGTGAGGCTGGATAGCGATGTTTGAATCTTTAAGTGAGAAACTACAAGGCATTTTTGATCGTCTGGGCAAGCGCGGCATCTTGCGCGAGGAAGACGTCAAAGCCGTCCTTCGTGAAATCCGGCTGGCACTTTTAGAAGCGGACGTCAACTATAAGGTCGTCAAGAACTTCGTCGAGCGTGTGCGCGAGCATGCGGTGGGCGAGGAACTTTCCCGCGCCCTCAATCCCGCGCAACAAGTGATCAAGATCGTCCACCAGGAATTGGTGACGACGCTCGGCGATCCCGGGCGCTTGGAGTTGAAGGGGCGGGCACCCTATATCCTTATGTTGGTGGGCCTGCAAGGGTCTGGCAAGACGACGATGATTGCCAAGCTGGCGCTGCATCTGCGCTCCAAAGGCCATTTCCCGTTGATGGTAGCGGCCGACACGTACCGTCCTGCCGCCATCACCCAACTGGAAGTGCTCGGACGGCAGATCAACATCCCGGTTTTCAGCGAGCGCACGGCCAACCCGCCGGATATCTGCGCGCGTAGCCTGGATGACGCTCGCGCACGTGGTTCCGACATCGTGTTGTTGGACACTGCCGGGCGCTTGCAGATCGATGACGAGATGATGGGCGAACTGGTCGCCATCCGCGAGCGCGTACATCCGGTGGAAATTCTTCTCGTCGCCGACGCGATGACGGGGCAAGAAGCCGTCAACATCGCGCAGGGCTTTCACGAGCGTGTGGGGCTGACGGGCCTGATCCTTACCAAAGTGGACGGCGACGCGCGCGGTGGCGCAGCCATCAGCATGCGCGAAGTGACAGGGGTGCCCATCAAGTTCCTCGGAACCGGTGAAAAGACCAACGCGCTGGAGGCTTTTCACCCCGAGCGGCTCGCCAGTCGTATCTTGGGCATGGGGGATGTGCTCTCCCTGATCGAGCGCGCAGAAACGACTTTCGATGAGGCGCAGGCCGCCGAGATGGAGAAGAAGCTCCGCAAGGGCGACTTCGATCTGGAAGACTTCCTGGATCAGTTGCGTCAGGTGCGTAAGATGGGCCCGTTGAACGAGTTGTTGGGTATGATTCCCGGGTTGGGCAAAGCCCTCAAGGGCGTCGATCTCGAAAAGCTCGAGGCCGAGAAAAACCTCAAGTACGTGGAGGCGATCATCCTTTCGATGACGCCGGAGGAACGTCGCAACCCGCGCATCCTCAATGCCAGCCGTAAGCGGCGCATCGCCGCGGGCAGTGGCACGGATGTGCCGCAGATCAACCAGTTGCTCAATCAGCATCGTCAGATGCAGAATATGATGAAACGCCTGGGCCAGGGGAAGATGCGCGGATTGCCGCGTATGTTCCAGGGTTAGAGCGTGGCTATAATTGCTATAGAAAGTTATTTACACTATGATCACCTTTGTAAGAGGACAGGAGGCTTATGCTAAGGATTAGATTACGTCGTGTTGGCGGTAAAAAACAACCCAGTTACCGCATCGTTGTGGCAGAATCTACGGCCCCGCGTGACGGGAAGTTTGTAGAGATTGTTGGGTTTCACAACCCGCGCACGGAACCTGAGACCATCCAGGTAAAGGAAGAGCGGGTATTGTATTGGCTTTCCGTGGGAGCGCAGCCGAGTGATGCAGTGGCGCGCCTGTTGAAAAGAACGGGGACGATGGCGCGTTTTGACCGCATGAAGGGCGGTGAATCCCTGGAAGCGTTGGTGGAAGAGGCCGCGGCAGTGGCGGAAGAGGCCCCGGTAGCGGCGGCAGAGGCCCCGGCAGTGGCGGCAGAGGCCACGCCAGTGCCGGCAGAGGCCACGGCGGTGGAGCAGACGATAAGCCCAGAAACGGACGACCCTAAGTTGACTCCCACTACCCAAGACGAAGAACCTGTGGCTGAGGGCGACGACAGCGAGTAACTGTGGCAATTTGCCAAAGCAATCTGCCAAAGCAATTTGCCAAAGCGATCTGCCACGGCAATTTGCCGCACGGCAATTTGCCGCACGGCAATTTGCCGCACTCTGCAGGATTTCGCCTCGGTTGCTAGTTTCTTGTTACTCAAAAATGGCTTTCACATACTCAAGGAGGCGTAACGATGTCTGCAGTCAAAGATTTGGTCGAGTACATCACGAAAGCGCTGGCGGATGAGCCAGACGCGGTCAATCTTTCAGAGATTGAAGGCGAAACCTCCATTATGCTGGAGTTACGTGTTGCTTCAGAGGACATGGGGAGAATGATCGGTCGGGAAGGACGGACCATCAATGCTATGCGCTCGCTCGCGCGTGTTCTTGGCGCGAAGATGGGTAAAAAGGTCACGCTGGAGATCGTATAGCTATGGCCGTTCCGACGGCGACCGTTCTGACGGCAGTGTTTCGGAAAATCAAGAGGCTCAGGGATGCCTAAAAAGCAACCTGAGCCTCGTTATTTAGCCATCGGACGTATCCTGCGCCCCCACGGCGTGCGCGGCGAACTCCGCGTCGAGATCCTCTCCGATTACCCGGAACGCGTGCAAACCGTGTTTGCCCAGCACTTGCGCACGCTATACGTGGGCAAAGAACACCGCCCCTTTACCCCCGTTGGAGTACGGTTCCATCAGGACGTGATGCTGCTCACTTTCAAGGAGTGCAAGACGCGGGATGAGGCCGATGCCCTGCGTGGTGCCCTGGTGGAAATCCCGTTGGAAGAAGCCGTTCCTTTGGAGGATGAAGAGTACTACCACTTCCAACTCATCGGTATGCAGGTGGAGACCGATGAAGGGGACGTGCTTGGCGACATCGTTGATGTCTTCACCGCGCCGGGCGCTAACGACGTGTTTGTCGTCCACGGTACACGGGGTGAGCTTTTGCTCCCCGCGATCGAAGATGTTGTGATCAATCTGGACGTCGAAGCCGGACGGGTGGTTGTACGCTTGCTGCCCGGCTTGGTAGACGTCGCGTAAATCATCAGGAGCAAGGGCTAGAGAATTGAAGGCGGCGCGTGCGCTGTACTCCCGGTTTTTCATCCCTTGTTGTTTATACTCCTTGCAATCGCGTTTTGTGAAAAAGCACTTTATACGAAGCTGGAATTCCACAGTTTCCGCGTGCGTTGAGCATATCTATGGACACATTGCGGTATTGGCTTGGCTTTAACCTGGTGCGTGGCATCGGTCCGGTACGTTTGCGCATGTTGCTGGATTTCTTCGGTGACATCCAGTCGGCGTGGGAGGCCTCCGAGCAAGTCCTGCGGGAGATCAAGCTCAACCGGCGCGCTTTGGGCAACTTCCTCAAGGTGCGCCATCAAGTCAACCTGGACGAGGTGTTGCGGCAGGTAGAACGCGTGGGCGCGCAGGTGCTGACCTGGGACACGCCCGACTATCCTGGCCTGTTACGCCAGATTGACGATGCGCCCCCGGTGCTCTTTGTGCGCGGGACGCTCACGCCTGCCGACGAATGGTCCGTGGCGTTGGTGGGCACGCGCAAAGCTACCGTCTATGGGCGTGAGGTGGCCCACCGTCTGGCGACCGGTCTGGTGCATAACCGGGTCACGTTGGTCAGCGGCCTGGCGCGGGGCATTGACAGCATCGTACATAAGGCTGCACTGGAGGCCGGGGGGCGCACGCTGGCGGTGCTCGGCTCCGGCGTGGACTACATCTATCCCGCCGAACATCGCAAGCTGGCGGAGGCCATCATCGAGAATGGCGCGCTGCTCAGCGATTATCCGTTGGGGACGCGCCCCGAAGCGGCGAACTTCCCCGCCCGCAACCGCATCATCAGTGGCTTAAGCCTCGGCGTGGTCGTGATAGAGGCGGATGTGAAGAGCGGCGCGTTGATTACGGCAGATTTCGCTCTCGACCACGGGCGCGACGTCTTTGCCGTGCCCGGCAGCATTCTCAGCCCGGCCTCGGCAGGCTGCAATCGCCTGCTGCGCGACGGTGCGCACGTCGTCACCGAGGTCGGCGATATTTTGGAGACGCTGCACCTGGATCAGGTATCGGAAAAGCAACTGGCGCGGGAGGTTCTGCCGTCGAATCCGACCGAGGCGGCCATCTTGGGGCGTCTCACCGCGGAGCCGCGCCATCTCGACGAACTCTCGCGGGAGATCGACCTGCCGGTGGAGACGATCAGCAGCACGTTGGTGATGATGGAACTCAAGGGCATGACGCGCCAGGTCGCGCCGTTGCAGTACGTCGTGGCCCGTGAACCAGGCGAGGCATACGACGTCTCGTCAGACGTGGACGCTTAACCACGAATCTTCACGCATTTACGCGTTACGCGAATCTGGCTAAAATTCGTGAAGATAGGTGTGATTCCTTTGCCATTTGCCATTTGCTTTTTTGAGGAGGCAAAATGAACGAATCGTTATACGCTTTGATCATGGCCGGGGGTGGGGGGACGCGCTTGTGGCCGTTGAGTCGCAGCGCGCATCCCAAGCAGATGTTGAAGCTCTTTGGGGAGCGCACGATGTTCCAGTTGTCGGTGGACCGGCTGCTGCCACTGTTGCCGGCGGAACGCATTTTCGTCGTTACGGCGGCGGAACAGGTGGAACCGTTGGCCGCGCAGTATCCCGAATTGCCGCACGAGAACTTTATCGTCGAGCCGATGGGCCGGGGGACGGCCTCCTGTATCGGGCTGGCGGCGATGGTGTTGCACCATCACGATCCCGGCGCCGTCATGGCCGTCCTCACCGCCGATCACTTTATCGGCCGGACCGCTGTCTTCCGCGACGTGTTGCGGGCGGCGCAGCAGGCGGCGGAGCAGGGGTACCTGGTCACGTTGGGGATCGCGCCCAGGTTTGCGTCCACCGGCTACGGTTACATCCGGCGCGGCGAGCTGTTAGGTCAGGTGAACGGCTTCGACTATTACCGGGTCGAGCGTTTCACCGAAAAACCCGACGCACCGACGGCAGAGACTTTTGTGCAGGAAGGCGTGTACGCCTGGAACAGTGGCATGTTCATCTGGCGTGCCGCTCGTATTCTGGAAGAGATGCGCCGCTGTATGCCGGATTTGAGCGCGACCCTGGACGCATTGCGGGCGGTGTGGGGGACGCCGGCCTATGCCGAGACGCTCGCCCGTCTGTGGCCTGCGCTGCGTAAGGAGACGATTGACTACGGCGTTATGGAGAAAGCGGCCCAAGTCGCTGTGATTCCGGTGGACTTGGAATGGTCCGACATCGGCGCGTGGGCTTCGGTGATGGAGTTGCATCCCCACGACGCCGCCGGCAACGTGCTGCTCGGCGACGTTATCAATATCGATGGCGCGGATACGATGGTCTTCTCGCAGGGCGAACGGCTGATCGTCACCATCGGCGTGGAGGACTTGATTGTCGTCGATACGCCGGATACGGTGATGATTGCCCGGCGGGATCAATCGGAACGGGTGCGCGAGGTTGTAGAGCAGTTGAAGGCTGCGCATCGCGAAGACCGGTTGTGAGGTCGCTTGACACGCAGCGACTTTCCTTTATGATGCGTTGCCGTGTGTATAAACATAACGTGATTGGAATGGTGTATGGTCGAACAGATTAAACTCGAAGCGTATTGTGTGAAGTGCAAAGACAAACGGGAGATGGGGCAACCAACTCCCGTCTTTACTGCTGCGGCGCAGCCTGCGACGCAGGGCCGGTGCCCGGTATGCGGGTCCAAGATGTTCCGTATGGGTCGGACCCCGCTGCACGAAGGTATGACGCCGCCGGAAAAACCCGCGCCGCCCAAACCTACCGGCAAGCTCGTCATCGTGGAATCACCGGCCAAGGCGCGGACGGTGGGGCGTTTTTTGGGGAAGGGCTATGCTGTCAAAGCCTCCGTGGGCCATATCCGTGACCTGCTGCGCTCGCAAATCTCCGTGGATGTGGACAACGACTTCACGCCAAAATATCGTGTTCCCAACGATAAACGCGCGGTCGTCAAGGAGTTGAGCAAAGTGGTGAAGAAGTCCGGGACCATCTACCTCGCTACCGATCCCGACCGCGAGGGGGAGGCCATTGCCTGGCATTTGAGCGAGGTTTTGGACTTGCAACCGGAACAGGTGAAGCGCGTGGTATTCCACGAGATCACCAAAGATGCCGTGGATGAGGCGTTTGCCCATCCCCGTGACATCGACATGAGCCTGGTGGACGCGCAGCAAGCGCGGCGCATCCTCGACCGGCTGGTCGGCTACAACTTAAGCCCGCTGCTCTGGCGGAAGGTGCGTAGCCGGCTCTCGGCGGGCCGGGTGCAGTCGGTGGCGCTGCGCCTGATCGTGGAGCGCGAGCGGGAGGTCGAGAACTTCGTCCCGGAGGAATATTGGACGTTGGACGCCGAGCTGGCCCCGCAGCAACACGATGAACGCAAGAAGCGCCGCGCGTTCAAGGCGCGCCTGGCGCGGATCCGCGGCGAAGAGGCGGTTTTGCGTTGTGAAGATGACGTCAAGCCGTTGCTTGAGGCGTTGGAGCACGCCATCTACGTCGTCTCGAAGATCAAGGAAGGAAAGCGCACCCGCAAACCTGCCGCGCCGTACATTACCAGCACGCTGCAACAGGAAGCGGCGCGCAAGCTCAATTTTACGGCACGCAAAACTATGCGGATTGCCCAACAACTCTACGAGGGCATCGACGTGGGTGACAGGCAGACGATGGGGCTTATCACTTATATGCGCACCGATAGTACCAACGTCTCGCAACTGGCGCAAGACGAAGCCCGGCGTTTCGTCGCCGAAAAGTACGGCGCGGAGTTTCTGCCCGCCAAACCGCCGGTTTACAAGACACGCGCCAAGAGCGCGCAGGAAGCGCACGAGGCCATTCGCCCGACCGGCGTGATGCGCACCCCCAAAGGGATGAAATCGTATTTGAGCCGTGACCAATACCGGCTCTACGATCTGATCTGGCGGCGCTTTGTCGCCAGCCAGATGTCGCCGGCGTTGTACGACACCCTTAGTGTCGAAATATTGGCCGGAACGGAGCCTGCGGCGAGCTCAGGCGAACCGGCGGAGAAGCCGTACCTCTTCCGGGCGTCCGGTTCGACGCTGCGCTTCCCCGGCTTTCTCGTCGTTTATGAAGAAACGCAGGCGGAAAACGGCGAGGCGGAAAAGGGGCAGCAGATTCCCCCTCTTACCGTGGACGAGGTTCTGGACCTGATCCGCCTGTGGCCGGAGCAGCACTTTACCCAACCGCCGCCGCGCTACACCGATGCCTCGCTTATCCGCACGATGGAAGAATACGGCATCGGGCGACCTTCGACGTATGCCGCGATTCTCTCCACCATCGAGCAGCGCGGGTATGTGTATCGTGAATCCCGTCGTTACCATCCCACCGAAACGGGCGTCATCGTCAATGATATGCTGGTGGAGAATTTCCCTGACCTGATCAACGTGGATTTCACCGCGCAGATGGAATCGGAGTTGGATGACGTGGCCGAGGGCAACCGGGACTGGGTCGCGTTGATGCGGGAGTTTTACGTTCCCTTTGCCACCGCGCTGGCGGAAGCCGAGGAGGCGGTGCCTGCGGTCGAGCAGATCGAGTACCTGGGGCGCGCGTGTCCTGACTGTGATGATGGGCAGTTGTTGGTGCGGTGGGGACGTTACGGGAAGTTCATAGGCTGTTCCAATTTTCCTGCGTGCCGGTATACGGAACCGTGGCTGGAGAAGATCGGCGTCAAGTGCCCCAGTTGTGAGGACGGCGACATTGTCGAGAAACGCACCAAGAAGGGACGTATTTTCTACGGCTGTTCTAACTGGCCGGCGTGCGAGTTTACGTCGTGGAAGCGTCCCGTGGCGACGCCGTGCCCTGCCTGTAACGGCCTGTTGGTCATCGCGCGCAAGGATGTTGCCAAGTGCCTGGCCTGTGAAGAGGAGTTCGCACTCGAAACCGTGGAGACCGAACCGGGGACTGAGGTGATTGCGGCACCGTAGCGCCTGGTCTGGACCGGAATGTAGACGCCGCGCCGGAGTTTCTCCGGCGCGGCGCTTTGTTTGCCGTCGTGGTATAATAGCCATCATTATTTTAACGGAGGGAAAGGAGATCGTATGGGACCGCTGGATATGGTCATTATTTTCTTGGCTGTGGGTGTCGTCGCTTTCTTGACTTATCAACGGATGGCACGGGCGCTCTTCTCATTGGCCGTCCTGTGGGCGGCTACCATGTTGAGTGCGCTCTTATATAAAGAGGCGGCGTATCGCTTCAAGGTGGTTACCGGGCCTAACCGTTCGCTCGCTGAAGGCGCGTTCTTTATCGGGCTGTTTATCATCTTCTTTGTTTTGGGCTACGTTGTCATCCACGTCTCTTTCCCGGTTACGAAACTGCCCAAACTCGGATTTCTTGACTACGTGATGGGGTTTTTGCTGGGCCTCATCATCGCCGCTGTGATCGTGGCTTTGCTGCACAATGCGATCGGCGTGATGGTGAGTGAGCGGTGGACCGATCACGCCGCTTGGGTGCGGATGCGAAACGACTTCTATGCGTCGCCGCTGCAGCCTTTTTCGCGGACGGTGTTGAGCGTCTATGGGTGGCTTTTTTCGCCCTTTTTCCGCCCATTGCCGCCTGTGCTGACGCCGTTCTAGGCCGCTGACTTGCGTATTATTTGGGAGTGTTGATGAATCGCCATTGGGTCACCCTCGAATATCCTGAAATCTTGAAGCGTCTGGCGCAGTACACGGACTTCTCCGGCGGCGCGGAATTGGCGTCGGCGCTGCTGCCCACCTCCGATCACCGTGAGGCCCGGGAGCGTCTGGCGTTGACGCGCGAGGCGTGCCTGCTGCTGGATGCACGGCCGGATTTTGCACTCGGTGGTGTGCATGACATCCGGCCGCTTGCAGAACGCGCGCAGCACGGTGTGACCCTTCAGCCGGGCGATTTCCTTCAGTTGCGTGATACGCTGGCCGGCGCGGCCCGTGTCCGGCGCATCCTGACGCAGTTGGAGACGCAGTTCCCCGGCCTGGCCGACATTGCCTGGCGCATCCATCCGCTCGCCAATCTCGTGGAGGCGATTGTGCGCGTGCTGGATGACCGGGGCGAGGTCCGCGACAATGCCTCGCCGGAGCTGGCGCGCATCCGCCGTGACCTGCGCACCGCTCAAGACCGTATTCAGGACCGCTTGCGCCGCCTCATCGCTTCGCCGGACGTGGCCCCGTACCTGCAGGAGTCGTTGATCACGCGGCGGGAGGGGCGTTTCGTCGTCCCCGTACGGTCCGATTTTCGCGGCCAGGTCCAGGGAATCGTGCACGACCGTTCGTCGAGCGGTGCGACGCTGTTCATGGAACCCGCGCAGGTCGTCGAACTGAACAACAGTCTGCGCGAGCTGACCCTCGCCGAGGAGGAGGAAATCTACCGCCTGCTGCGGGAACTCTCGGCGCAGGTTGCTCAGGATAGCGATGAGATTCAGGCCACGGTGGACGCGCTCGCGGAGATCGATTTGACGTTTGCCAAAGCGCGCTATGCCGCCGAGACGCAGGCCGTCGAGCCGGAACTCATCCCCATCGCCGATCCGCCACCCGCACCCAAAGATGATAACGTGCATCCCGGTACGGTAGTCTATTTGCCCGGCGCGCGGCATCCGCTGCTCGACCCGGAAACCGTGGTGCCGGTCAACGTGGAACTGGATGCTGAGACGCACGTGTTGGTCATCACCGGCCCGAATACCGGCGGCAAGACGGTCTCGCTGAAGACGGTGGGCTTGCTCACGCTGATGGCGCAGGCCGGGATGCACCTGCCGGCGGATCCGGGCGTGCGGCTTTCGTGTTTCGAGATGGTGGTTGCCGATATCGGGGATGAACAGTCCATCGAGCAGAGCCTCTCGACTTTCTCGTCGCATCTCACCAACATCATCTCCTTTTTGGAGCAGGTGGATCACCACGCGCTGGTGCTGTTGGACGAATTGGGCGCGGGCACCGACCCCGCCGAAGGCTCCGCGCTGGCGCGTTCGCTGCTCGATACCTTCCGCCAGCGCCGCTGTACTGCATTTGTGGCGACACACTACCCGGAACTGAAGCTGTACGCGCACGGTACGCCCGGCGTGCGCAATGCCTCGATGGAATTCGACGTCGAAACGCTCGCGCCGACGTACCGCCTGACCATCGGGCTGCCGGGGCGCTCGAACGCTTTTGCGATTGCCCGTCGTTTGGGATTGTCCGAAGGGATCGTAAAAGAGGCGCGCAAAATGGTCTCCGGCGAGGAGCTGCGCGCCGACGATATGCTCGAGGATTTGCACAACCTGCGCATCCAGACGGTGCAGGCGCGCGACCAGGCACGTCTCGCGCACCAGGAGTCCGAAACGCTGGCCAGGGACTTGCGCAAGCGGTTGCTCGGTATCGAAGATGAGCGCCGGGAGATCCTGAGCCAGGCCGAGCGCGACGCGCGTGAGGAAGTCGACGCGCTGCGCGACGAGATTCGTGTCCTACGCCAACGCTTGCTCTCGACCCCGTGGCGTGAAGCGCCACCCGTGGTCGAGGAAGTGACCGGTGCGCTGGATGATTTGGGGATCACGTTGCCCGAAGCGCCGCCGTTGGTCGAGGACGTGATGGCTGCTCCCGACATCGAAGCGCCGTCCGGGCCGCTCCACGAGGGCGATACCGTGCAATTGACGGCATTGGGCGTGCAAGGGACGGTGCTGACGGTGGAGGGCGCGGAAGTCGTGGTGCAGGCCGGCCCGCTGCGCACGCGCGTCAGTCCCGAAGAACTCGAATTGCTGCGCCGCGCCCAACCGGCTGCTGCCTCTACGGCGTCTGCCAGGGTAAAGATGCCTTCACGTGGGCCGTCTCCGGGCATTCAGATTGATCTGCGCGGGCTGACGGCGGAGGAAGCGGTGGATCGGCTGGAGCGTTACCTGGACGACGCGGCGATGGCGGCCTTGCCCTGGGTACGGATCATTCACGGCAAGGGGACCGGTAAGCTGCGCCGCGAAGTTCGCAGCTACATGGCGGATCACCCGCTCGTGGTCACCTATGAATCCGCCGCCGAGAACGAAGGCGGCGACGGCGCGACGGTCGCGCACTTGATGCGCTCCGAGTAAGACGCTATCTAGAAATTCTGTCCGCAGATGAGGTCGTGCTACGTTTCGGTCTTCGCGCTCTCGCTGCCGGCCGTTTCTGCTTTAGCGGCGGGTTTTTCGTCCGCCGATTTCTCGTCCGTCTTGCGATTGCCGGGTACGGCAGTGGAAGACTTGGAACGATTGTCGGTGACGTAGAAACCGGATCCTTTGAAGATAATGCCGGCAGGTTGAATCAAGCGCACGACAGGCCCCTGGCAATCCGGGCATAGTGAGACCGGCTTGTCGTTGAAGTGCTGACGACGCTCGAAGCGCAATCCACACTCTTGACATTGGTATTCGTATAATGGCATACTGCTTACCTCCCCTGCGATAGCGTTTCTATTATACGCATTTTGTTCCTATTGACAAGCCAGACTACAAAAGTCTCCGCACGTACTGCGCTTTACAGACCTCGTATTCAACGCAGCTATTTCTTCAACCAGGCGTCTCGTGAGACTTTTGTAGTCTGGGCACCCTTGACAAACCGTCGCTTTCCGTTACCATAGAGCCTGTAACGCGTGAGGACGATGCTCGATAGGGGCTGAAGGTTGGGTCCTGCGCGGCGGAAACCTTCGAACCCCGCCAGGTCCGGGAGGAAGCAACGGTAAGGAGGTCTTTCTGGGCGCCGCAGGGGTGCCTGGTCTTCGGTCCCTCTCGGGCATCGTCTTTGTTTCGGGTAATTGCTGTGGCCGGTCTCCGGCCGAGCTACAGCAGACACCGTCGGGAGACCGGCCCGAGCGTGGTGTATGTTGTTGGCGCCGGTCTATAGCTGAAGCGTTCGAGTGAGGCATAACGGAGTGAATTGGTTAACAAAATTACTGGGCCTTGTGCTGGCATTGCTGGCAATCTTGGCCTTGACGGCGGGATACCGGGCGACGTTGACGCCGGTTACGTTGATCATCGACGGCGAAAGTCGTGTGGTCAGAACGCACCAACCGACCGTGGAATTGCTTATGGCCGATCTGGGCCTGAGCCTGCGTCCCGAAGACCACTTCTCCCCCAGGTTGAGCACGGCACTGTCCCCCGGATTGGAGGTGCGGATCACGCGCGCCAGGCCCGTCGTCGTGGTGGTGGATGGGCGCGAGCGTCAGGTTTATGTGCATCAGGAAAGCCCCGCCGACCTTCTGGCGCAACTCGGTGTGCAGTTGGACAGTCACGACACCATCCAGATTCGGCCTGCGCGGGTGACGGACCCGCCCGAGACCCGCTTCCGCATCGTCGTGGAGCGGGCAGTGCAGATCATTTTGGAGGACGGTGGGGTGCGCGCGACGTTGTACTCCAGCGCGGCGACGGTCGGGGCGGCGTTGTACCAGGCCGGCATCCAGTTGTACCGCGCAGACCGCGTCTATCCCGATCCGGCCACGCCTTTGCAAAACGGCCTGCACATTCGCACGGAGCGTTCGGTTCCCGTGGCTGTGCGTGTGGATGGGCACGTCTTGCGGACGCGCACCCATCGCAGCCGGGTGGGGGAGGTGTTGGCCGACCTGGGGGTGACGCTCAACGGGCAAGATTATACGGCGCCATCCCTGGAAGCACCTTTGGGCGATGGCGGCGAGATTCGCGTCTACCGCGTCACCGAAAGCGTCATCGTAGAGCAAAGCCCGATCCCGTTCGACGCTGTGTGGCAGGCCGACCCCGATTCCGAAATCGACACACAGAGCTTGCTACAAGAGGGTAAGCCGGGCGTGTTGGAACGCCGTATCCGTTTGCGTTACGAGGATGGGCAGGTGGTGGAACGTCGTGTGGAAGGGGAAAGTGTGGTGCTGGCCCCGACGAATCGCGTGATGGGCTACGGCACGAAGATCATTGTCCGGCAACTGGCGACGGAGAGCGGCACGGTGGAATACTGGCGCAAGTTCCGCATGCTGGCGACTTCGTATAGCGCCTCAACGGCAGGCGT
>OMKS01000213.1_pt1 | contig 53393 bp, 45 predicted proteins | sample 1674721 | NCBI WGS metagenome assembly OMKS01 (sample SAMN06264996, study PRJEB25208) | sediment metagenome | isolation source: hot spring sediment | place: USA: California | collected 2014-09-02 | reverse complement strand
GCTATAAAAGTCCTATATTTGTAAAAAACCAATTATTAACAAAGACAAAAGTTGCATTTGTGACTTGAATCTTGCATATAATTGAAATTACTGTAACCAGGATACCATATAGCACTTCCGACGTCCAAACTAAATTTAAGGATTTACCTAAAGCTATTGCAATAAAGTAAGCCCAGCCTAGATATATTGTCAGTGTGAACACCTCAATAGCAAACGATACCTTAGTACTGCCTGTACCTGATACACCATTGAAACTGATAAAAGCTGAAGCCATCGTTAAGGCAGCTACTGCGATTACTCTAATAACCGGCAGGGTGGCTTTGATTATGTGCTCATCGTGAGGGTAAATCTTAATAATGCTATCTCCCAGCAGAAGAATCAGAACCAAAAGGGCAAGTACTGAACCCAAAGTAATGACCATTACTTTTACAACCAGCATTACTACCTGATCCGATTTACCATTCCCAATATGTTGGCTTACAAACGAATTAGTGGCCGAAGCATATCCCCAAATGGGAATCATAAGAATAATGTAAATGCTTCGAACAATATTGGATGCAGCAAGGGGTATTTCGCTCACTTTTTCAATGATCAGGAAAAAAACAAACCAGACAAAAATTGAAAGTGAAAATTGAAGCATCAGTGGCCAGGATATATCCAGTATTGACTTCAGCAACCTTTTTGAAAACGACGAAAATTTGAAAAGCTTACACTTTCCAACATTCATCCTGCTAATGTAAGCTAGCAAGAATGTGGCACCACAAATCTCGGTAATTACCGATGCAAGGGCAGCGCCCCGAATCCCCATTGCAGGCAGTCCAAAGTTACCAAATATCGATCCGTAATCCAGAACTATGTTCACGCTTACTGTAATGAAAGATGTAAGCGTAATCACCTTTGTGCGTGTAATTCCAATTAGGAATGCGTTCAATGAGTATGTGAGAAAAGCAAATGGCAACCCAAAGAGCCTATACCCAAAAAAAGAACTTGCCGAATTGCATACAAAATTCGACCTAACGGCAATACTAAAAAGAGCAGGATGAAAAGTATATGCAACTAGTATTATTAGAAAAGCAAAAGCACCAAGGGTAAAAAGCAAATGCTCAACCACACGGCCAACAGCCTCGTATGCACCCTCGCCTACACGCCTTGCCACAATGATTTGCCCACCCATGACCATCCCCCAGCCCAGCATGAGCAATACATGGTAAAGCAGCCCCCAAGAACACCTCCACCTAATGCAATCTCACCAACCCGTCCCAGAAAAGCGGTATCGGTAATGTTCAGGATATTTTGGGCAACACTCCCTAAAATTATGGGATATGCCACCCTCCAAATTTCCCTGTAGGAAATATCGAGTTTCATTGGAAAATATTTCTGTAAAAATACAAAAAGGCAGGGAACCCCTGCCTTTTATTATCGAATCCCTTGCACTATAAATTGTCGTCGAAGTAACGTATTATTTTATCAATCAGATGCACCCTATCCTTGCCTATTACATTATGGTCGTGTTGGGGATACATAAAGAAATCGACCTGAACCCCATTTTTAATAAATTCATGGATTAAGGTGAGACTATGCTGTGGAACAACCGTTTTATCCATATCGTCATGGATGATAAGAAGTTTGCCTTTCAGATTTGTTACATAGTTCTTAAGATCAGCCTCCCTGTATCCATCTGGATTCTCATTGGGGGTATCCATGTAACGCTCACCATACATCACTTCATAGAACCTCCAGTCGGTAACCGGTCCACCGGCAACACCAACCTTAAAGTGCTCAGATGCTCTAAGCATCATGGTTATTGTCATAAAACCGCCAAAACTCCACCCATGAACTCCTATGCGAGTAGTATCAATAAATGGTAACGATTTTAGGTAATTTACGCCTACCAGCTGATCGCTGAGCTCTGCGGTACCCAACTGTCTATGGATAACCTGCTCAAACTGAGCACCCCTATTGGCAGTACCACGATTATCGAGTGTGAAAAGAATATAGCCTTTGTTAGCCATGTAGCACTCCCAAAGCCTTGCACCACCCATCCACCTGTTGGTTACCAGCTGCGAATGTGGGCCCCCATAAACGTATATTACAACAGGATACTTTTTAGTCAAGTCAAAATTGATTGGTTTAATCATTCTACCATAAAGAGGGGTTCCATCATTTGCTTTAAGGGTAATTAGCTGTGGCAAGGGAACATTATATCCGCTATAAGGATTTGGGGCATCAATGAGTTGTTTAACCCATTTACCCTTAGTGGTATGCAAGGCTACTCGGTTTGGAATTGTAATAGAGCTATAAAAATCAACAAAATGCTTATGGCTTGGACTAACGAGGCAATAATGAAATCCGGAACCCGATGTTAACCGGGCAATAGTCCCATCTTTTATTCTTACCGAATACAGGTGCCTTTCCAAAGGACTTTCCTTGGTTGATGTAAAGTAAACTATTCCATTTTTAGCATCGACAGCATCGATACTTGTAACCTCCCAATCACCCCGGGTAAGCTGTTTAGATGATTCACCATCAGCCCTATACAGATAAATATGATTCCAACCATCGCGGCGGCTTAGCCATAGAAATGAGTTGTTATTAATGAACAGAGGTGGTGTAAGCGGTTCAACATACTTACTGCTGGTCTCCTCAAACAGGGTTAACTCAAAATCGCCAGTGGTTACGTTGTAACGATTCATGCGCATATGATTTTGCTTCCTAGTGAGAACAGCAATCAGTATTGAACTCTCATCTGGAGTCCACGCAATGTTGGTCAAATACTGTTCACGTGGCTCGCCAGTATTAAGCTCTACTGTTGAGCCTGTTTGAGTATCGTATACCCTAACGGTAACCATATGGCTTTGCATGCCAGCCATGGGGTAGCGGATGCTCACCAGCTCACCAACACGCTTTGAGATATCAACTAAAGGATATTTGGTAACCATACTCTCATCCATGCGGTAATATGCCAAGTATCGACCAGAAGGCGACCAAAATGTACCCTTATTAATTCCAAACTCGTTTCGATAAACGCTTTGCCCGTTAACAATCCCATCAGTAGTATCGTTAGTTACGACAATAACCTCACCCTGAGCGTTTGCAAGAAATAGGTTGCTACCAACGGTATACGACATCCAAGTGCCGTCAGGGCTGAACTCATGATTTTCAGAATTATCGACCACTGGAAACTTGGAAGTTATGCTTTGGGTTACGGGATTATATAATACAAAATAGTTACCAGTTAGGAAGCGAAGCTGCTTACCATGAACCCAAACCGATGGCACCCATTTAAGTGACTTAAGACCGGTGGCCTTAAGAACCTCGTTTACTTCTGATAAGGTTACAGCTCTGTTTTTCTTTGAATCTGCAACATTAACAATCACTAGGCTGTCGTTACCAATAAAGGAGTACTCATCGGTGGTTCCGGGCAACCAGCTAAAACCAGGAAGGGTTTTAGGTCGGAACTCCGAGCCCTGACGTAATACAGCCTGCTCCAGGGTTAGTTCCTTTTGTCCAAAAGCTGTAAGTACTAAGGCTATAATCAAAAAGATAGAAAAAAATCTTTTCATAACAAAATTTTTAGGAATTACACTATTGAAATTTAAGCTAAAATAGTTAACTTTATTGTTTAAACTGATACCAAAACCTTTGTAAGGTTTAAAAAGTAAAGCAGAAACCTGCAAATTTCACCATTTGTGGTATTTTTGCTAGTAAATATTTGGTTAAAAAGCTTTTTTCTTTTATGATTGAAACGTTGACAATGAACTTACGATCACCCAAATCAAGACTAGTACTATTACTTATAAGCGCTTTTTTAGCATCCTGTAAACTCACCACCAAACAGGATAACGAAACCACCCAACTGGCAGCTGATACCCTATCGACACTGGTTAAGGTAGAAAATGCCATTTTCCCAATCCCCTCGCCCTGGCAGGTGGCAAGCCTGATACAAAAGAACAATATACCATTCAATGAATTATGCATAAATAGTACAAAAAATTATCAGCGCTACACTACCTCATTTAAGCAAGCGGTAAACCTTGGCATTTATGGTACCGATTTAAGCTACCTAAACATACATGACAAAACTCAGGAGTCGCTCCAATACCTTGGTGTAATAAAAAAGCTAAGTGAGCAGCTAAGGATTACCGAATCGTTCAACGAAAAGATTTTTGAAAGGATTGAGAACAATATTGAGAATAAAGACTCATTGATTAAAATAATATCGGACACCTACGCAAGTTCCGATTTGTACCTGAAGAAGAATGAGCGTTACGATATAAGCGCATTGGTTGTGGCAGGCTGTTGGGTGGAAGGCCTTTTCATCATGACAAAAATTGTACAGGAGCACAACGATAGAGAGATTATTAACCGAATTGGAGAGCAAAAACACCCGCTCGATAACCTGGTTGAACTGCTTACACCATTCTACTATAAATCGACTGAATTTGCCAATTTGCTCGACAGACTAATTGACCTTGCCTATGAGTTTGATGGGATTATTTACTCATACACATACCGCGAACCAATTGTTGATGAAGCCAATAGGGTTATTACAATTAGAAGTCAGTCGCGGGTGGTAATGTCAGAATATCACCTAAAAATTATCAACAAAAAGATTGAACAAATACGCTCTTCGCTAACCGAATAAATATTCCGATATGCAGCGCATAGTTATCATATTAACCCTAACACTTTTCAGCCTGAACTCATTTTCACAGATTGAGCAGCTAAAAAAAACATGCTCTATCAACTTCCCATCGAACTACATAAGCGATGGACAGGAATACTTTGCCGCCCTTAAACCTGACCAGCGGATTGAGTTTAGAACAACCTTTTACGCCGATAACACCTATAGGATATTGGCGTGCACCAATGCCAAAAAGGGAAAACTGGTTTTTACCGTATACGATACTGAAAAGAACCTGCTGTTTACCAATAAAAGTTTCAACTACTCGCCATACTGGGATTTTCGGTTTACGTCAACAGTAACCTGCATAATTCAGGTAGATGTTAAAAACCCCCAATTCGTTCCAGGTTACGTAATGCTACTAATTGGCTTTAAGCAGTAAATCCCGTAAACCATGAGCGAGTCCATTCTAAAAGCTCTTATGCAACTTTTTGCAATTATTGCCCGCCCGGTTTCCCTGGACGAGAAGGAGAATAACGATTATGCCGACAGGCGGAAGGTTGTAGAAGAATTCTTGAGGAATCAGTTGAATATCGACCTGGTTAAGGAGTACCTAAAGGTTTTTGATTACTACTACAACCTTTACCAGGAAAAACAAAGCGAGAAAAGCAAGTCAAAAAAAAGAACATCATCCAGCTCGGTTAGGGTACTTAAAATATGTTCCCAAATAAACGAGGAGCTCCAGCAACAACAAAAGATTGTTGTACTAATCAGGCTACTTGAATTTGTTAAACCTGACGAAGGCGAGGTTACTGAACAGGAAATGGCTTTTATAAGCACTGTGGCCGAAACCTTTTACGTTCCTGAGAACGAGTTTCAAAACCTTAAGAATTTTGTACTCTCTGGTTTCGATTCAATAATCCCACACCAAAATATCTTGCTCATAAACGACTCCAAAGAGCCTCCCTACGACAATTTGAGGCACTTTTACGCCGAAGGCCTTCATGAACCCATAAAAATTCTTTTTGTTGAGTCGGCAAATATTTTTTTCCTACGCTACAATGGCTTACACGAGCTTTACCTCAATGGTCACTTACTGGTAAAGGATAAAATTTTTGTTTTAAATAACGGCTCATCAATCCGTAACTCCAAGATAAAGCCAATATACTTTAGTGATATTGTTGGTCGCTTTGTACAGGATAAAATCAAGGAAAAGATTGTTTTTGAAGCCATTGATATTGAATACCGTTTCAAAAGTGGCAAGATTGGGTTGCATCCCATGTCGTTTGTTCATGAGAGTGGGCACCTGGTTGGGATAATGGGTGCATCGGGCGCTGGCAAAACCACATTGCTCAACGTTTTGAACGGAAGTGAGAAGCCTCCCAAAGGCAATATCTTAATTAATGGTATTGACATACACAACCAGAAGGAACTAGTTGAAGGACAAATAGGATTTGTATCGCAGGACGATTTACTGATAGAGGAGCTAACCGTTTACCAAAACCTATACTTTAATGCCCGCCTTTGTTTTGATAACTATACCCATGAACAGCTGGAGGCTACTGTAAACCAGACCTTACAAAACCTTGGCCTATATGAAATCAAGGATATGCGGGTGGGCTCACCCCTAAACAAAAAAATTAGTGGTGGGCAACGCAAGCGACTAAATATTGCACTGGAACTCATCAGGGAACCGGCAATCCTTTTTCTCGATGAGCCTACCTCGGGATTAAGTTCAAGGGACTCCGAGAACATTCTTGACCTACTCAAAGAGTTAACGCTTAAAGGAAAGTTAGTTTTTGTGGTCATACACCAACCCTCGTCGGAAATTTTCAAGATGTTCGACAGGTTACTTATTCTGGATACAGGTGGATACCTTATATACAATGGCGATCCCATTGAGTCAATTATCTACTTTAAATCCCGTGTACAGCAGGCAAACTGGAACGAGAGCGAGTGCCCCGTTTGTGGCAACGTAAACCCCGAACAGATATTCAACATCGTTGAATCGAATGTGCTCGATGAGTACGGGAACCCAACTAGAGCCAGAAAGATAAGCCCTTTTGAGTGGAACGAATACTTTAAGCGATTTGCCCCTGAAAACCCCACCCCTATCGCACAGCCAAAGTCGCTCCCTCAAATTCACTTTAAAATTCCCAACTGGGTTAAGCAGCTTCGAATATTTGTAAAGCGCGACATATTAAGCAAGTTGGCCAACAGCCAGTACATGATAATCAATATCTTTGAAACACCTTTACTTGCTTTGCTTTTAGCCTATATCATTAAGTACTACAATGTTGATGTTTCAAACAAACTTGGCTACACCCTTCTGGAAAACAGCAACCTGCCAGTTTACCTGTTCATGTCGGTTATAGTAGGGATTTTTGTTGGCCTAACGGTTAGCGCTGAGGAAATAATAAAAGATAGAAAAATACTGAAACGCGAAGCGTTCCTGAACCTAAGCTGGTCCAGCTACCTAATGTCCAAGGTTACCATACTGTTAGGAATATCAGCCTTTCAGGCTTTGATGTTTGCAGCTATTGGTAACAGTATAATGGAAATTAAAGGAATGTACTTTGAGTACTGGCTAGTTCTTTTCAGCACTTGGTTCTCCGCCAACATGATGGGGTTAGTGATATCGGATAGCTTTAAAACGGTTGTCACCATATACATTCTTATACCATTCCTTGTAATACCACAAATTATACTTAGCGGTATCATTGTTAAGTATGAGAAACTAAACCCAACCATCTCCTCCCCGAGTAAAATTCCTATTTACGGAGAGTTAATTGTATCCCGCTGGGCCTATGAAGCCCTGGCTGTATACCAATTCAAGGAAAACAGGTACATGAAACCGCTTTACCGTTTCGATGAGGCAATGAGCTTATCGGACTACAAGCGTAACTATTGGCTCAAATCAATTCAGAATAAAGTTGATTTTTGTATCCGTAACCTTGACGATAAGGAAAAGAAAACCGAGATAAGGAATGCGCTGGAGCTGATTAGGAATGAGTTAATAAAGGAAATGACTGCTGCCAGAGCCTCGCATCTTATTTTTAGCAAGTACACCATGCTAACCCCGGATGAGGTAAACGCTGATATTCTTAAAGAGCTTAACGATTTTCTTGAACAGCTCCGTAAGCACTACGTTAAGCTATATAATAAAGCAAGTGCGGAAAAGGATAGATATATTACAACTTTCCAGAACAGCCAACCCAACGGACAGCAGCTGTTTGTAGAGCTAAAAAGGCGTTACCACAACGAAAGCTTAAGTGAGTTTGTACGAAACTCAGGCGAGGTTGAACGAATCATTGAGTATAAAAATCAACTAATCCAAAAGATTGACCCCATATACCAGTTCCCCGAATCAAAATTCCTGCGGGCACACTTTTACGCCCCGGTAAAACCATTCTTTGGAAACTATTTCGGCACTATGTGGGTTAATGTAATTGTGATTTGGATATCGAGCATTCTGATGTACTTGGTACTTTATTACCGGCTCCTTAAACGTTTCCTTGAGTGGTTGGAAAGCATGGGAGGGGAAACCGAGAGTTAATGAACCTGATATAAAAAGGGGCAACTTATATTGCCCCTTCTTTTTTAAACAAAAACCTTATTAATCCACTATTTGAATCATCTTAAAGGGAACTTTAATAATCGACTCGTAATCCTCCCCTGCTTCAAGCATGTCCTCATCGTCCTCCTCATAGTACCAGTTGATAATTACATCCTTCTTGTTTTTCTTTAAAACCTCAAGCTTTTTAAAAACATCAAGAACACACTTAGATGAGGAAGTATTGAAATACTCCAGCTGCACGTTAACAACTGTATTTGGCTGGGGATTTTTTATATATTCATCGAGCCATTCCACAACAGGGCGATAGAATTCAATTGAATTCTCAGGGATCGATCGTCCCTTTATTTCAATTACTCCGGTGCTAGGGTTAAGTATAACTGTCGGAGTTTTTGGCGTTCCCTCAATGTTCAGTAATTCCATAATATTGTAGTTTTAATTATTCACTTATCAATACACTCAAATTAAAAAAAGAGTACTCATCGTTATAGGGAGTAAACTCATAATTCAACCTATTACCCGTTTTCCTGGCAATATCAATAAGACCTAAGCCACCCCCACCTTTTTCGGAAAACGTCTGATTATTCAGAACAAATTTATAAAATTCTTTCAACTCTTCCTTTGAGAGGGAATTAATCTTGTCGATTTTTTCTTTAAGGAGATTACTTTTTTTATCGTTACGTACAAGGTTCCCGGTGGCAATTCTGTACCCATCGTTTGTTTTGGAAAGGATAAATGCACCAATTTTTGGCTCATTCTCTGAGAGCGATACTTTATCAATGTGATGAAATAGATTTTGGAGGCACTCCACCATTACATTGTAAAGTTTTTTCCGAACCAAATTTTCAAGCATCTCGTGCGATAGTCTTGCTTCAACCAATCCAAGTGTATCGGCAATGATATTTGCATTGATCTCACCTTTATAGGCTACAATCACATCACCACTATGCATCTTGGCATAGCATTTTGAAATAAACTCGCTCATAGAATGGTTTGTACTTGATTCAAGCAATGCCTATGTAATTTATATTTAAACAAATATAATAAAATTTTAACTGATTCATGCAAGAATGTACGCACGATTTTTAAACAAAAAAAGCCGTATTTAAATACGGCTTAGCTCTGCTTTGATTTTAAACTTCCCTTATACATTGAAAATCGCTGGTACTTACACTCCAAAGCTCCATTGAGTAAGTTGATTTTTTTTGAGGGACGAAGTCCAAAGCTTTTGAGCGCCTCCTGGTTTGAACTTATTATCCAAACATCGTACCCTGCATACTTATTTTTAAAAACATCGGAGAGCTGCTTATAGAAATTTTCAATCTGCTCCTTCTTTAGCCTTTCGCCGTAAGGTGGGTTGGTTATAACAATCCCCTTCTCCACCTTTGGAGGATTATAATCGAAAATAGAGGCAGCCCCCAAATCGATTTTTTTATGTAACCCTGATTCTTTGATATTTTCCATGGCCGAGGCAATAGCCTGCTTTGATATGTCGCGGCCTAATATAAGGTACTCAAAATCGCGCTCCCTGCTGTCGTCGTTATAAATGGATTGCAGAAGCTGCTCATCAAAGTCGAGCCAGTTCTCAAACCCGAAATGCTGGCGGAAGATACCCGGAGCAATACCATAGGCAATAAGCGCCGCTTCAATTAGAATGGTGCCAGAACCACACATGGGGTCGATAAATACGGAATCGCCATTCCAACCCGAAAGTTTTATAAGCCCGGCAGCGAGAACCTCGTTAATTGGAGCTACATCCTGTGCCACCCGGTACCCTCGCCTGTGCAACGACTCGCCCGATGAATCGAGCGATACGGTGCATACATCGTTATTCACATGGATATGAAAGGTGATGTGAGGTTTCTTGGGATCGACAAAAGGGCGTTTGCCAAACCTATCGCGGAACTGGTCGGCTATTGCATCCTTCAGCTTTAACGCAATGTACCGTGAATGTGGGAATAACTCCGAATTTACCACACTCTCCACGGCAAATTTGTGGGAAAGTTCCATTACTGAAGTCCAATCGAACTTACGGGCATTCCCATATAACTCATCAATTGTACGGGCATTGAAAACATAAATAGGCTTTAAAACTCGCAGGGCGGTTCGTAGCCAAAAATTTGATTTATAGAGAGTTTCCTTGGTTCCGATGTAGGAAACTGAACGGCAACCAACCTCAATGTTTTCAGCGCTAATTTCCTTAAGCTCTTCGGCCAATACTTCTTCCAAACCCTGAAGGGTTTTGGCTACCATTTGAAATTTCTCGGTCATGACAAAAACTATCTACTTCTTGGGTTTTGCTTTAGTTACCAAAGGTTTTCCATCCTGGGTTCTATTTGAAAATGCTGTGAGGATTTTCTCGGCATTAGTAAACGGCACTGTGATAAAGGAAAAGTCATCGCGAACCAGTATATCGTCGATATTCCTATCGGGTATTTTTACCTCCTTGCGGATGAACTCTGAAATCTTCCTGGGAGTCATACCGTCCTTTTTGCCAAGTCCAATAAACAAACGGGTTGTTCCTTTGGTATCGACACGGAAGGTTCTTATTTCAGTGTAGCTCGACACATCGAGCTGGCTTTTAAAGGCAAGCTTTAGCAGGGCTGCAAGTGCCACTTCGGGGCTGTTAGTTTCAATAAGATCATCAGCCATTCCAAGGTAATCCATGTAATTGCCCTGGTTTATAATTTCAAACAACTCTTCTTTAATCTTCTCGCGCTTAACTGCCACAATATCCTCAGCCGTTGGGAGCAACTCTTTCCGAATATTAACCTTTGTGGCTTTCTGGAAATAGTTCAGCTTACGGTATTCCTCGGTCGAAACAAATGTAATGGCTGTTCCTTGCTTTCCGGCACGTCCGGTACGTCCTATGCGGTGAATGTATGATTCGGGATCCTGTGGGAGGCTGTAGTTAATTACATGGGTTAAATCAACAATGTCTATACCCCTTGCAGCCACATCGGTAGCAATAAGAATATTTATTTGCTTTTTACGGAAACGAATCAAGGTTTTTTCACGCTGTGCTTGCGAAATTTCACCATGTAATCCCTCAGCAGCATAACCCCGTTCAATTAGCTTTCCGGTAACTACATCCACATCGTTGCGGGTACGACAGAACACCAGCCCGTAAAATTCAGGTTCAATATCAATAATACGGGTAAGCGCATCAAACTTATCGCCTTCACGAACCTCAAAGTAAATCTGATCCGTTAAACCAGTGGTGGGTTTTGCTTTGTCAACCTCAAACCGCTTAGGCTCCTTCATGTAATTTTTGGCCAACTTCACAATACGATCGGGCATTGTGGCCGAGAATAGCAGCACCCTTTTCTCCTTAGGGGTGTGACGTATAATCTCCTCAATATCTTCAATAAAGCCCATGTTGAGCATTTCATCAGCCTCGTCGAGCACGAAAATCAGGAGTTGGCTAAAGTCGAGATCGCCACGGTTGATTAGGTCGAGAATGCGACCGGGTGTACCAACCACCACGTCAACTCCTTTTTTAATACGGCGCTGTTGCTCCGAGATTGATTGTCCACCGTAAACAGCGGTAATGATAATTCGCTTATCGGCAAGCGACAGCATCTCGTCGCAAACCTGAAGTGCGAGTTCGCGGGTTGGCACAAGAACTAATGCCTTTATTCCCTTGGGTTGACCATCGAGTAAATCGATTATTGGTAAGCCAAAGGCTGCTGTTTTACCGGTACCTGTTTGAGCCTGGGCTATTATATCGCAGCTTTCATTCAGCAATACCGGAATGGTTATTTTCTGGATAGGCGATGGTTGCTCAAAACCCTTTTTCTTAATTGCTAGAAGGGCTTTTTCCGATAAACCCAACTGCCTGAATTCATTATTTATCTCCATAACATTATTTATTGGTCAAAAGACGACCTGTGAAAAGTATTAAAAACACCTAGATTAAAAAAACTGAAAAAATTATTGTACTAAATGCTTATATCGAGTCCAATTTTTAATTACCTCAAGGCTTTTGATGAACGATTCATTGCGCTCATTGGTAACCTGATAATAAAAACCTGAACCAAAAAGCGATTGGGCAAACAAACCTTTTAGCTGGAGTTTCAGTTCAGCTTTGGAGGTTTGAATACCAGTGTTATCGCGTGCTATTTGCCGGGACTCGGCATAGGTAAAGAGTTCTTCCAGTATCGTGTCGGTAACCTCAAAGTTTTTGTTGAAGGCTTCAAACTTTGAATATTTCTTCTTAAGCAATTCGCGGTTAGCATCAACCCATGTTAGGGCAAACTGATTAATTATACCCGAACGAACAAGTTTACCATAGTAATCAGAGTAGTAGGCTGTATCGAGTGGAACAAAAACATCGGGCATTATTCCACCACCACCATAAACAACCTTCTTTTTAACCAGGGTGGTGTACTTAAGGGAGTCGGGGAAATGGACACTATCCTGATTAAAAAGTTCACCGTTATAATACCTTTTTTCCAAATCGGAGTAGTAATCCTTTACATCACCCATTTTGTATGGTTTCTGGATGGCTCGGCCAGTAGGAGTAAAGTATTTGGCCACGGTTAACCGGATCATAGAGCCATCGGGCAAGGGGAGCTGATTCTGGACAAGTCCTTTGCCAAAAGTTCTGCGACCAACAACTATACCACGATCCCAGTCCTGAATTGCACCAGCAAGAATCTCGCTTGCCGAGGCTGAACCCTCGTCGGTTATTATCACAAGCCGGCCCTTAAATGGCTTACGGCCTCGGAAGTGTGAGAAGTAGTCCGTTCTGGGGCTATTTCTACCCTGAGTATAAACCACTAACTTTCCGGGTTCCAAAACGTAACTAGCCAACTCGTATGCCGAATTAAGGAATCCTCCTCCGTTATTTCTTAAATCGATTATTAAGTCGACCATTTTCTCCTTCTCAAGTTTCTCCAAAGCCTCAACGAACTCTTGTTCGGTTGTAGCAGCAAATCGATTTATTTTGATATACCCAATACTCGGGCGAGCCATGTATGCAGCATCAATACTGTATATGGGAATTTTATCGCGGATTATGGTGAAATCGAGTAACTGGGAAAAGCCCTTACGTAAAATTTTCACATCAACCCTAGTGCCTTTGGGGCCTCTAAGCAACTTATGCACATCGGGGATTTTTAGCCCGATATTGGTTATTGGCTTTCCGTCAATTTTAACAATCCTATCGCCGGCCATAATGCCAACACGCTCCGATGGGCCACCGGAAATGGGATTAACCACTATTAAGGTATCGTTTAGAATATTGAACTCAACACCAATACCTTCAAAGTTTCCCTCAAGGGGTTCGTTCATGGCCTGAACATCTTCCTTTGAGATATAAATTGAGTGGGGGTCGAGCTGTCCCAGTATTTCAATTATGGCATCGTCAACCAGCTGATTTACGTTGATGGTATCAACGTAGTTTCCTGATAAATACTGTATAAAGCGAACAAACTTATAAGCGCTAAAACTAGAATTGTTTTGAGCACCTGCCGAGAGAAACAGGGCAAAAACCAAAAGAAAAAATGACATTAGTTTTTTCATACACAATATAAAAATTTTACTCCCACTCAATAGTGGCAGGGGGTTTGGAACTAATATCGTAAACCACTCTATTAATGCCTTTTACCTTATTAATAATCTCGTTTGAAAGACGAGCTAGGAATTCGTGGGGGAAATGGAACCAATCGGCGGTCATACCATCGGTAGAGGTAACAGCACGTAGGGCTACCACAAATTCGTATGTACGCTCATCGCCCATTACTCCTACCGACTGGACAGGAAGTAGAATGGCACCGGCTTGCCAAATTTTTTCGTGCAGTCCTGCTTCACGTAATCCCTGGATATAAATACTATCGGCCTCCTGGAGAAGTTTTACCTTATCGGGGGTAACCTCACCCAGTATTCTTATCCCAAGGCCTGGGCCCGGGAAAGGGTGGCGGTTAAGAATACCACCTGGCAAGCCCAACTCCTTACCCACCCTGCGAACCTCATCCTTAAAAAGTAGGCGCAATGGCTCTACTACCTTAAGGTTCATTTTCTCAGGCAATCCTCCCACGTTATGATGCGACTTTATGGTTGCCGAAGGGCCAATAACCGAAACCGATTCAATAACGTCGGGATAAATAGTGCCTTGGGCAAGCCACTTTACATCCTTTATCTTGTGGGCCTCTTCATCAAAAACCTCAATGAATATTCGCCCTATAATTTTACGTTTTTGTTCGGGATCGGTAACCCCTTTGAGCTCACTGTAAAACTTTTGGCTGGCATCAATCCCAATTACATTGAGACCCAGGTTCTGATACGACTCCAACACCTGAGAGAACTCATTCTTACGAAGCAATCCGTTATCGACAAAAATACAGGTAAGGTTAGCGCCAATGGCCTTATGTAGCAGCATGGCTGCTACCGACGAGTCAACTCCACCCGATAAACCAAGAATTACCCTATCGTTCCCTATTTGTTCCCTGAGCTTTGAAACGGTTTCGTCGATAAACGAAGCAGGTGTCCAGTCCTGATTGCAACCACAAATATCAACTACAAAATTCTTCAGAAGCCTTGCTCCCTCAACGCTATGGTAAACTTCAGGATGGAACTGTATTCCGTAGGTTTGCTCACCAATTACGCTAAAAGCGCCAACTTTAACATCGGCGGTGCTGGCAACAACCTTAAAGTTTTCGGGAATCTTTGCTATTGTATCACCATGTGACATCCAAACCTGCGATTTTGCTGACAAGCTTGTGAATAAGGGGCAATTGCTGTCAACAACCTCAAGGGTTGCACGGCCATACTCCCTTATTGCCGAAGGCAAAACCTTTCCACCATTTGTATGCGACAATAGCTGTGCGCCGTAGCAAATCCCCAGCAAAGGGAACCTTCCTCTTATTGCGGACAAGTCGGGCATAGGAGCATTCTCATCCCTTACGGAAAATGGGCTGCCAGAAAGGATTACACCTTTCACCGTGTTGTCGAGGCTTGGAATTTTATTAAAGGGATGAATCTCGCAGTAAACGTTGAACTCTCTAATTCGTCGAGCAATTAATTGGGTGTACTGAGACCCAAAATCGAGTATCAAAATTTTTTGATGCATGGTAATTACAAACACTTTGAATTGCAAAGGTAAGAAAATAGAACAAATTAATGGCCGATTTGCTCGCAGGTTTTATTATTTATGATTAAATAGCTCAAATAATTGATTAATAGGTTGATTTTGGTTCAACCGAGAATGTGTTGCCGTCGTTGACAATTTCTGTAAGCGGAAATATTTCCTCTGCTTCCTTGAGCAAATCCTTTTCATTTTTGTACCGCGATGAGAAATGCCCAATTATCAATTTCCCAACGCCTGCCTTAAAGGCAACAGTTGCTGCTTGTTTTGCGGTACTATGGCCGGTCAACCGGGCAAGCTTTAAGTGTGAGTGCAGAAAGGTGGCCTCGTGGTAAAGTAAGTCAACATTTTTCACCAATCCAACAAGCCTTTCGCTGTAAAGTGTATCGGAACAATAGGCATATGAACGTGGTAAGCTTGCAATATAGGTAAATTCCGAGTTTGGGATTACCTCACCCTTTGGGGTAATGTAGTCCGAACCATTCTTTATTTCAACAATTTCCGAGAGCGAAAGGTTATACTTAGCAATTAACTCTTTCCGAATATTTAGTGGCTTAGGTGCCTCACGGAATAGGTATCCCACTGCAGGAACACGATGGCGTAAGGGTAAAGTTGACACTACTACATGCCTATCGGTATAAATCTGTTCAACCTTAAAGGGATCAACAACGTGGTAAATGACCTTAAATGACATCTGGTCAGTAAAGTAGTCGATATTTTTATAGAATATATCCTCAAAATCGGTTACGCCGTAAACATGTAAATCGGCTTTGCGCCCTAAAAGATTGAAGGTTGAAATTAACCCGAATATGCCTAGCACATGGTCGCCATGGGAATGGGTAAGAAAGATATGGTTGATGCGGTTTATTGGGAGCTTAAACCTGCGAAGTTGGATTTGGGTGCCCTCGCCGCAATCAATTAAAAACAACCGCTCATGTACATTGAGCACATGAGCGGATGGAAAACGTTTAGATGTAGGTAATGCTGAACTACTACCCAAAATGGTAACTGAAAAAGTCACTTTTTGGCTTCGTTTTCGGCCTTTTCAATAATTTGCACTGCCTCATCCTTTGAATAGGCAATATTAAGCACTGTATCGAGTTGCGAAATGGTAATTAAACGTTCAACGGCATCGGTAAGGCCAGTAAGAACAAATGTGCCACCGGCATTCTTACAAAGTCTATTTGCAACCAGAATAGCACTTAACCCTGAAGAATCGCAGTAACGGCAACTGCTCAGATCGAGTACAATGTTTTGTTCACCATTGCCCGAGATTAAAACTAACTCAGACTTTAAGTTGGGTGCAATATTGGTATCAAGTTTTTCCTCAAGCACCTCTATCTGGGTGAACTTCTCGAATTTCTGAATTTTGAATTCCATCTTCATTCAGGATTAAATGGTTAAACATTCGCAACTCAAATACTACTCTTCACTCTTGGCATCAGATTTTTTCTGATTTGCCTCGAATTCGGATTTCAAAGCTTGCAGCTCAGAAATATCCCCTAAGGTAGTCTTTTCTATGTTAGAATTCAACTTTTTTACAACTTTTTGTGTGGAGGAGGCCTTAGATTTTTTTTCTACCTTCTCTTCAACCTTCTTCTCATCCTCAAAAGTACGGCTGTGCGAAACGATTATACGTTTAGCGCTCTTGTTGAATTCAAGAACCTTAAAGGGTAGTTTCTCGTCGACCTTAGCAGTTGAACCATCTTCCTTAACTAAGTGCTTAGGAGTAGCAAAACCTTCAACACCATATGGTAAGGCAATTACAGCGCCTTTGTCGAAAATTTCAACTATTGTTCCTTCATGAACTGAGTCAACGGTGAAAATGGTCTCAAAAACATCCCAGGGGTTTTCCTCAAGCTGCTTGTGGCCAAGACTTAAGCGACGGTTTTCCTTGTCGATTTCAAGAACAACAACCTCAATTTCATCGCCAATGTTGGTAAATTCAGCGGGATGCTTAATCTTCTTGGTCCAGCTAAGGTCAGAAATGTGGATTAAGCCATCAACACCTTCCTCTAACTCAACAAATACACCAAAAGTAGTGAAATTGCGAACTCTTGCCTTATGCTTGGAGTTAACAGGGTACTTCTCTTCAATGCTTGTCCAGGGATCTGGTTTAAGCTGTTTGATACCGAGCGACATCTTGCGCTCATCACGATCGAGGGTTAGGACAACAGCTTCAACTTCGTCTCCTACATTGAGGAACTCCTGTGCGCTGCGTAGGTGCTGGCTCCACGACATTTCAGAAACGTGAATTAAGCCCTCAACGCCTGGGGCGATCTCAACGAATGCACCATAGTCGGCAATAACAACCACCTTACCTTTAACCTTGTCGCCAACCTTAAGGTTTGGATCGAGCGAATCCCAAGGGTGTGGAGTAAGCTGCTTGAGACCAAGTGCAATGCGTTTCTTATCGTCGTCGAAATCGAGAATAACCACATTCAGCTTCTGATCGAGCTGAACAACCTCTTCGGGGTGGTTAATGCGACCCCACGAAAGGTCAGTGATGTGAATAAGTCCGTCTACGCCACCAAGGTCGATGAATACACCATAGCTGGTAATATTTTTAACGGTTCCCTCAAGAACCTGACCCTTTTCGAGCTTAGCAATAATATCTTTCTTTTGCTGTTCGAGTTCTTCCTCAATAAGCGCCTTGTGCGATACTACAACATTCTTGTACTCGTGGTTGATCTTTACTACCTTGAACTCCATTACCTTTCCTACAAATACGTCGTAGTCGCGGATAGGTTTAACATCAATTTGCGAACCGGGGAGGAATGCTTCAATTCCGAATACATCCACAATCATACCGCCCTTAGTGCGGCACTTGATGTAACCCTTAATAATTTCATTTTTATCAAAGGCCTCGTTAACACGTTCCCACGAACGCATTACACGGGCTTTCTTGTGCGATAGCACAAGTTGGCCTTTTTTATCCTCGGAGCTTTCTACGTAAACCTCAACCTTATCGCCAACCTTCAAATCGGGGTTGTAACGGAATTCGCTGATGCTTATTACCCCTTCGGACTTGTAGCCAATGTTTACAAAAACTTCACGTTTTGTGATGGCAACTACAGTGCCTTCAATAACCTCATTCTCGGCTACGGTTGAAAGGGTTTGGTCGTAAACTTTTTCAAGTTCTTCACGCTGGTTTTGATCATAGGCATGATCGTCAGCGTAGGATGTCCAATCAAAATCGGGAATCCCTGCTTCTTGATTTTTTAAGGCCTCTTTGGCCATTTCGTCATTCATTGTCATTAACTCTCAGATTGTTAATTTGTTAGACATTATTTATAGATAAAATTCAACTTGCAAAAATACATAACTTTCTAAAACAAAATCAAATTTACCCAATTATTTTCAAAAGCATATCAACAAATTTGGGTGATTTATATCAGATTTAGCCTAAATAGATTACTTTTGGTAAAGTAAATGCTTTTAAACATGCGAAAACGAGTATTGGTAACGGGTGGTGCAGGCTTTATTGGTTCACACCTTTGTGAGCGGTTGCTATCCGAAGGTAACGAAGTGATTTGCCTCGATAACTACTTCAGCGGAAACAAGCAGAACATAGTTCATTTGCTGGCTAACCCATACTTTGAGCTGGTAAGGCACGATGTTACTGTCCCCTACTACGCCGAGGTTGACGAGATTTATAATCTGGCCTGCCCGGCCTCGCCAATATACTACCAGCAAAATCCCATAAAAACCATTAAAACATCGGTGATGGGTGCAATAAACATGTTGGGACTTGCCAAGCGTGTGAAAGCAAAAATATTGCAGGCATCAACCAGCGAGATTTACGGCGACCCTGAGATACACCCCCAACCAGAGCATTACTGGGGCAATGTAAACCCCATTGGGCCAAGGGCCTGTTACGATGAGGGCAAACGCTGCGCCGAAACCCTTTTTGTTAACTATCACATGCAAAATAATGTAAATATTAAAATTGCTCGTATTTTCAACACCTACGGCCCAAGAATGAGCCTTACCGATGGCAGGGTTATATCAAACTTTATTGTGCAAGCCCTTACAAACCAAAACATCACCATTTATGGCGATGGCTCTCAAACCCGCAGCTTCATGTATATTAATGACCTTATTGACGCCCTGATAATGCTGATGAATACCCCTGATAATGTAACAAGCCCTGTGAACATCGGCAACCCCGAAGAGTATAGAATTATTGATTTGGCTAATAAAATTGTAGAGTTCACAGGAAGCAAATCGGTAGTAACCTTCAAACCCACCCCACCCGATGATCCAAAGCAACGTAAACCTGATATCGAAAATGCGAACAAAATTCTACCAATGTGGAAACCCATGGTAAACATAGATACAGGACTGAGAAAAACCATTGAATATTTTAAACAACAGCTATAAACTGTTTTGGTTAAAGAAAGCCCAATACCTAACTTTGTGGGTCATTAAAAGTGAAATGATAATCAACCTGAAATAAACAAAACCATAACCAATGAAAGGAATAATCTTAGCAGGGGGAGCAGGAACACGTCTTTACCCCATCACAAAAAGCATTTCAAAGCAAATCATCCCCATTTACGATAAACCAATGATATACTACCCCCTGTCGGTGCTAATGCTGGCCGGAATTAGGGAAATACTAATAATATCAACCCCAAAAGATATTCACTTATACCAAGACCTTTTTGGCGATGGCTCACAGTTGGGTTTAAATATTCAGTATGCCATACAGCCATCACCCGATGGTTTAGCTCAAGCTTTTATCATTGGTGAAGATTTTATTGGCAACGACAGCGTGTGCCTAATACTTGGCGACAATATCTTTTATGGTGGTAACCTTAGCGAACTGCTAAAGGAAAGCGCAAAACTTAATGATGGAGCTATTGTTTTCGGATACTACATTAATGACCCCCACCGTTATGGAGTTGCTGAGTTTGATGAAACCGGTAAGGTAATTAGCTTAGAGGAAAAACCTGAGAATCCAAAATCAAACTTTGCCGTTACAGGTCTTTACTTTTACAGCAACGACGTGGTTGTAAAGGCAAAATCGCTCAAACCGTCGCCAAGGGGTGAACTTGAAATAACCGACCTGAACAGGTTATACCTGAACGAGGGACGGTTAAACCTAAAAATCATGGGGCGAGGCATGGCCTGGCTCGATACCGGAACCCACGAGAGCCTTCTTCAGGCATCAAATTTTATTCAAACCATTGAGGATAGGCAAGGTTTGAAAATTGCATGCCTTGAAGAAATTGCCTTCCGCAACGGATTTATTTCAAAGGATCAGCTCCTAAAACTTGCTGAAACCCTTGCAAAAAACCAGTACGGCCAATACCTTTACAGAATTGCTAACGAAAAAGTTTACCTTTAAAATAATACCGTATGACTATTGAACCATCCCAAATTCCTGAAGTATTAATTATTAAACCTAAGATTTTTACTGACCACAGGGGTTACTTTCTTGAAAGCTATAATGCAGAAACCTTTAAGAGATTAGGAATAACAATTAATTTTGTTCAGGATAACGAGTCATACTCAAGGAAAGGCGTAATACGTGGGTTGCATTACCAGCTATCGCCATACGCTCAAACCAAACTGGTAAGGGTGGTAAGCGGTAGAATATTCGATGTGGCCGTTGATATCCGCAAGAATTCGCCCACCTTTGGGCAATGGGTTGGTATTGAACTATCCGATGAGAACAAGAATCAACTTTTAATACCAAAGGGGTTTGCACACGGTTTTGCCGTGCTGAGCGATTATGCCATTGTGAATTACAAATGCGATGAATACTACAAACCCGAAGCCGACAGGGGAATTCGCTACAGTGACCCCGAAATTGGAGTTGATTGGCATGTTTCGACTGAACAAGCCATTGTATCGGCTAAGGATAATGTCCACCCGGCACTAAAAGATGCCGAACTTAACTTTGTTTTTGGTTCAACATACTAATTAACCATGAGAGTTCTTATTACCGGATCAAACGGTCAACTAGGGAGGGCTATTAAAAAGGAATCCCAGAATTTTGAGTCCTTAAAGCTTTACTTCACTGATATTGAGGAAACCGATATCTGCAGTAAAGAATCGGTTAAAGCAGCCTTTGAAAAGTATACGCCAAATATAGTGGTTAACTGTGCTGCATACACAGCAGTGGATAGTGCTGAAGATGAAAGGGAGAACGCCTATGCGCTCAATGCCCAAGCGCCTGCCAACCTGGCTGAACAATGTGTAACAAAGAATATCAAGTTAATACACATTTCGACCGATTATGTTTTCGATGGCAAGGGCAATACACCTTACTTGGAAACCGATAAGGTAAACCCACTCTCGGTTTACGGCCAAAGTAAGCTTAAAGGCGAGGAACTTGCTATGGCTATTGGTAATACCATGGTAATCAGAACATCGTGGCTATACTCGGCTTACGGGAACAACTTCATGAAATCCATTCTAAAATACGGACAGGAGCGCCCGGAACTTAGAGTAGTATTTGACCAAACTGGAACCCCTACGCTTGCCAACGACCTTGCCATTGCCATTCTTCAAATCGTTCAAAAAACGGATAAGCTGTTTGTTCCTGAAATTTTTCATTTCTCAAACCAAGGGGTTTGCAGCTGGTTCGATTTTGCATACGAGATCATCAAGCAGGCTGGGTTAAGCACAAAAATTATTCCCATTACAACAAATGAATACCCAACCAAGGCTATTCGTCCCCAGTATAGTGTGCTGAATAAGCAAAAAATCAGTAACTTGCTGGAAATGGGAATACCCCACTGGAGACAAAGCTTAGTGAAATGCTTACAGGAATATTTAAGGTAAAACACTAAAAAATACTACAATATGGTTGAAAAGGAAATAATGGAAAAAGCCAAGCAATGGCTTAATCCACCTTTCGATGAGGAAACCAGAGTAAAAGTAGCTCAGCTGATAGAGCAAGACCCCAAGGAGCTCACCGAATCGTTTTACTGCGATTTGGAGTTTGGTACCGGAGGTTTGCGCGGCATTATGGGCGTTGGCACAAATAGAATGAATATTTACACAGTTGGCATGGCCACTCAGGGCTTATGTAACTACCTGAAAACGAATTTTAAGCATCTGCCTGAAATACGAGCTGCAATTGCACACGACTCACGCAACAATAGCACCCTATTTGCCAATGTGGCAGCACAGGTTCTTAGTGCCAACGGAATAAAAGTTTACCTGTTCGACGCCCTGAGGCCAACCCCTGAGTTAAGTTTCGCAATTAGAACGTTCAAGTGCCAGTGTGGTGTTGTAGTAACTGCATCGCACAACCCCAAAGAATACAACGGATATAAGGTTTACTGGGAGGATGGCGGACAAATTGTTCCACCCCACGACAAGGGAATAATCAATGAAGTTAAGAAGATTTCAAGCATTGAGCAGGTTAGCTTCAAGGGCAACGACAGCTTGATTGTTAAAATTGGTAAAGAGATTGATGAAATCTACCTGAACACCCTTTCAACACTATCGCTATCGCCCGATATTATTGAAAAGTATAGCGATATGCCCATTGTTTACACCCCAATTCACGGAACTGGCGTAAACATAGTACCCATGGCACTCCGGAAGTTCGGTTTTAAGAACATTATTACAGTTGATGAGCAATGCGTGGTTGATGGTGATTTTCCTACGGTTGAATCGCCTAATCCCGAAGAACGTGCCACTATGCAAATGGCAATTGACAAAGCCATTGCAACAAATGCCGAGATAGCTATGGCCACCGACCCCGATGCCGACCGGGTGGGAATAGGTATCCGAAAACCCAATGGCGAGTTTATCCTGCTCAACGGCAACCAAGCAGCTTCAATTCTTATTTATTACATACTCAAAAAATGGCATGAACATAACCGCATTAACGGCAATGAGTTTGTGGTTAAAACAATTGTAACTACTGATCTAATTAGTTCTATTGCTCATGGATTTGGGGTTGATTGCTACGAGGTGCTAACCGGATTCAAGTATATTGCCGAGAAAATTCGTGAATACGAAGGTATTAAAAAATTTATTGCCGGAGGAGAGGAAAGTTACGGTTACCTGTATGGCGATTTTGTACGCGATAAGGATGCGGTAATCAGTTGCGCCTTGTTCGCCGAGATTACGGCTTGGGTTAAAAGCCAGAACAAAACCCTATACGATATTTTGAGCGATATTTACAGGGAACATGGCCTGTACAAGGAGCATTTGATTTCACTTACCCGTAAGGGAATAGATGGCTTAGCAGAGATTAAAGCGATGATGGAAGCATTTCGCAGTAAACCACCACAAACCATTGGCGGTTCAAAGGTAACATCCATTATCGACTATCAAAATCAAGTTTTCGTAGATGTTCATACCGGAAAGGAAAAGCCTACCAACCAGCCAAAATCCGATGTAATGCAGTTCATCACTGCCGATGGCACTAAGATATCGGTTCGTCCTTCAGGTACTGAACCCAAAATCAAGTTCTACCTTAGCGTGAAAGACAATATGGATGCCAGCGATAACATTGATACGGCATTGGAGAAACTTGATAAAAGAATTGAAGCCATTGTAGCTGAGCTAAACCTGAAATAGCCATGAAATCGTATCGCAAAGAGCTTTGGTTCGAAACACGGAATAGGCGTGAGTATATCAACATTACTCGCGATGTTGAAATTTGCCTTACCGAAAGTGGCATCAAGGAAGGACTATGCCTGGTGAATGCCATGCACATTACATCGAGTGTATTCATTAATGACGATGAGAGCGGATTGCACCACGATTTTGAGGTATGGCTCGAGAAGCTTGCACCCGAAAAACCTTACTCACAGTATAAACACAATGGTTTTGAGGATAATGCCGATGCCCACCTTAAACGAACCATTATGGGACGCGAAGTGGTTGTCGCTGTTACCAACGGCAAACTCGATTTTGGTCCCTGGGAGCAGATTTTCTACGGTGAATTCGATGGCAAACGTCGAAAAAGAGTTCTGGTTAAGATTATTGGTGAATAGTTAAAAGGCAGTTAGTAAATGACAGCCTTCGTTATTTCTTATAAGGGTTTGGTGATTTTCTTAAGCCATTTTTCATGCTCTGTTGCCAGGTGTGGCGACAACTTTAAGTAAACCAGCTGATGGTAATGATTTAACCATTCTCGCTCCTGAACGGTTAACATATCAAGGTCAATGGCATTGGTATCAATTGGACAGAGGGTAAGAGTTTCGAAACGCAGAAATGATCCAAAATCGTTGGTTTCATCATCAACACATACGACCAGGTTCTCAATCCTTATACCATAAGCATTGGGCCTGTAAAGGCCAGGCTCATTGGACATAACCATGCCGGGCTCAATGGGAAGATGATTTTCCGGTCGTATCTGTTGAGGCCCTTCATGAACGTTCAAAAAGTAACCAACACCATGGCCTGTTCCATGTCCATAGTTCAAACCTTGGCTCCACAATGCCATACGGGCGAAGGTGTCGAGTTGAGAGCCTCGCGTTCCTTTGGGAAATCGGGCCATAGAAAGGCGTATCATTCCCAGCAAAACCAAGGTATAATCGCGTTTTTCTTCAGCGGTTGGTTTGCCCAGATGAATGGTACGGGTAATATCAGTAGTGCCGGTAAGGTACTGCCCACCGGAATCTACTAACAGAAAACCTTCGGGTTTTACAATATAATTAGTTTCGGGGGTTGCGCTGTAATGCACAATAGCTGCATGATCGGCATATCCTACAATACTTCCAAAACTCTCACTGACAAAATTCTTCCGTTTGCTCCTGAATTCCAATAGCTTTTTGGCAACAATAATCTCTGTAACTTTACCCGATGTAACATTCTGTTCCAACCAGTACAGGAATTCAACCATGGCAATACCATCCTGCACCATCGCATCGCTAATGCCTTCAACCTCAACAGGCTGTTTTCTTGCCTTGATCAGGGTTGCCAAACCGGTTGTTTCAATAATTTTAATGTTACTGGGTATTGTAGAGTAAATGGAGTAGTTAACCTTGGCAGGGTCTAATACCAGTACATCCTTCTTTTTAAGTTTGGCTAACTTGTCGAATATTTTATTGTAAGGCTTCACAGCGACCTGCTCATTGGTAAGGAATTGCAGAACCTCATCGGTTAGCTTGTTTTCATCAACATATAGCGTTGCTTTATCATCATCAACTAATGCGTATGCAAGGAAAACAGGATTATACAAAATATCGGATCCCCTAAGATTAAATGTCCAGCATATCTCATCGAGCGCGCACATCAGGTAAGCTGTAGCGTTTCGAACCATCAACTCCTTCCTTATTCTTCCCAGTTTCTCCTGTACCGAAACCTTGGCGAACTCAGCGGGATGAATAAAAACCTTTTGCTGTGGTACTGGAGGCCTATCGTCCCATATTTTACAAACTAAATCGATATCAAACCTAACCTTGAACTTTTTTTCATTTAAGTTTTCGCTAAGGGCTCTTTGGTTTGAAAGGGAGATTAGCAACCCATTGCAAGCAACTGTAGAGTTTTGCTTGATGTTAAGCGCCAACCACGATTGAATGTCGGGTGTTTCGGGCATGCCAATTTTACACAGTTCGATGCCAGAGTCGCGCAGTTGCATTTCGGCCTGGATAAAATACCTTGAGTCAGTCCACAAGGCTGCGTTTTCCTGGGTAACCACTAAGGTGCCAGCAGAACCTGTAAACCCCGACAGCCATTCGCGCTCCTTCCAGTAGTCGGGAATATACTCACTAAGATGTGGATCGCTATGGTGAACAATGTAGGCATCTACATCAGCCTTTTTCATTTGTTTTCGGAGTAGGCTTAATCTCTCCTGAGTGGTTAAAGTCATATCTTTTTTAGATTAAACACGGAATGAGTTACAAAAATAGTATAATGCAATGATTCAGGCTAAATACATTTCGAAAACATGATGTAAAATGTTAGGGTCAATAGGTTTTGTGATGTAACCATTACATCCGGCCGCCTGAGCTTTTAGTCGCTCCTGGGGTGCGGAGAAGGCCGTTTGGGCCACAACAGGAATGGCTGGATTAACTTGTTTTATTTCCATGGTTGCAGCATAACCATCCATTACCGGCATCCGAATATCCATAAGGATAAGGTTAATGCCTTGGTTAAGCGAGCTTACTAAATCCACAGCTTCTCTACCATTTTTAGCCCAAATGGTTGATATCCCCCATGCCGTTAGAAGTTCGTTTAGGATTAAATAGTTAACCTCTTCATCTTCAACAATCAAAACTACATTATTCTTAAAATTGGCTTTTTTAATTACTTGCTCATCGCTTAATTCTTCGGCAAATGGTTGTTCATCGTTAGCTATTAAGCCCAACTTAACCTCAAACTTTAGTTTACCGTCGTTGTAAATTGTTGCCTCACCGCCAAGCAAGGTTAATAGCCTATTTGCTAACAATATGTTGAAATGCGATGAGTGAGTATAGTTGCTGTTTAGCAAGGCATTCAAATCCTCATTTACTAAAGCTCTGATTTTTGAATCGATTGCCGATTCATCTTCGTAAATAAAAATATGGATGGAATCGTTGTCAATAGTATAGCCTATTGAAATACTGCCAGTTTGAACGAATTTAATGAACTGGTTACAATAAATGGTTAAAGCTTGCATCAACCTACCCGAATCGGTATAAAATTCTAAAAAGTCGGTATTTACTGGAATAGTAAAGTTAACCTTAAGATTGTAGTACTCCAGTAATCTTAGCTTAGTGTTAACCGTGGCTTTAAACTCATCGAAAAAGTTGTTAATACTCTGCTTTGCTTTGATAATGGTAAGTGAACCTGTGCTAATTCGTATAAAATCCTGGAGCTCATTAGTGAGGTCTAAAAGCCATTTGCTTTGATTCTGAATGACTCTAAGGTATTCGGTTTGCAGCGACTTGTCGAGTTCCGTAAAATCGAGCATACTGCTAAACCCAATAATTGAGTTTAGTGGTGTTCTTATGCTGTGATTGATATATGAAAGCAGCTCATACTTTTCCGATAACTGTTTTTTGAGTTCATCAACCTTTTGGTTCAATGCCTGATTAGTTTTACTGAATTCGATAGCAGTGGCAGCAAATGATGATACTCTAATTAAAAACTTCGAATCAATAGGCTCTGACTCATGGGTTTGAACTACAATTATTCCTCCAAAAAGATTATCATCCTTAAAAATTCCAACAAGGTGGCTATTGCCAACCCTAAAAGTCCGTTCAAAAACCTTATACGAGGTTGCAGATATTATTCCATCTATTTGTTCGTTCAAGGGCAACTCGGTTTCAATCACCTGAGAGGAAAGCAAGCCTTTTAATTTATCTTTTTCGATATAAAACCTCCGGCCAACAGGGTTCCAACCCAGCTCATCGATAAAGGTTTCCCAGGTTTTAGATTTTATTCCATGAATTGACTCTAACGTAACAAAACTATCGTCGGCACTGTAAGAAAAGACAATGGATATTGATTTTGGGAAAGCCTTTTCGAGGGTTTGGCCAAGCAGTAGGAAAACCTCATCAGGTGTTATTTGTCCTTTAATCTGAGAAAAGAACACATCTATTACCTCATTCTGAAAATCAAGTCTTTTGATTTGGTTTTGAAACTCAACAAGCTGACTAACATCGCGAACTGCGACTATAAATCTTTTTTTATCTTGAGGATCATCAGCTAGTTTTGACCAGTTAAGATATAACTCGTTTCCATTGATATTTTTATATATTGTGGTAAAAGGCTTACCTGAACCACTCAACAACCATTCCTGAATCTTTTTCCAGGTTTCATCGGCAAAGCCTTCCCTAAGCGATACTGATTGGGTACTTGCTGAATCGAACTGAAAAAGCTTTACGGAACTTTTATTCCAGTTTAAAATTACTCCATTTGAGTCTATCTCAAGCAAAGCTAGCTGATGCTTATTCAACAACCGGGCAAAGCGATCAAAGGACAATGCTTCGCCATTAGAATCTGTGGTAATCCTGTTCGGAATAATATTTTTAAACTGTCCAATAATATAGTATTTACTTGCCGATGGCTCGTGTTTAGCAGCAAAAGCAATGATGTGTTTCCACTGCCACTCATTCTGCACCTTTATTCTGAATTCTACCTCCTGATATAGGGTATTATTCTCACTTAAACGGAGAAACGACTTCACCAAAACCTTTTTATCATCTTTATGAATTAGATCGAGAAACTCATCAAGCAATATGTCGTCAGTTGAATCCTTAAACCCTAACTCGGAAATGGTTTTCCTGCCTAAATGGATTTTATTCGACTCAGAATCCCAATACCAAAATCCAGCCTTATAGTATCGGTTTTGGTTCAATAAAAAATGCTCAATGTTTAAAGGGTATCCTAAACTATGACTACTTTTATGGTTCTGCGGCATAACGTATAAAGTGACTAAGTTTATGTTAATAAATCCTAAATTTAAAACGTTTTCGGTAATAATCAAAATATATCAGTGTGAGTTACATGACAAAAAGAAACCAATTTACTACAACCTAAAGTATTAAGAAGGTTTACATATAGTAGTTGTTAAAAACTTTTTGATAACTGTTAGAATCAATAATGAAAACCCAGAAAAAAAGTTGGTTTATTTGCAAAAAAAGTCATTAAGCCGATGAATAGCCGACGTAGAGGGTTCAATACCGAAAAGCTAAAACGGGTTCATAGAAAAGAGATACTATTTAACACCAGCGAGTTAGAAGCCATTAACCACTACTGCAAGCGTTATAAGGTAAGGAACAAGTCCAAATTCTTGCGTGAGGCAATCATCTCAAAAATTCTTAACAAATTCGATCAGGACTACCCCCGCTTATTCTAATGCAAGTTAAAAATTCATTTGAACCCTAACATTAACTCTGCGCGAAGTAAGATAGTTGGGCACGGCAAACCGATATGAGTTACCTTCCTGGTTAGCCAGAGTTTGCACCCACAAATAGGAAACCGTATTGTTAAAGTTGAACAGATTAAAAATATCGACCCCTACTGAGAGGTTAGCAACTTTTAAAATACCCACCAGCCATTTCCCATTATCGATAAAGGATTTTGTGAATCCAACGTCAATCCTCTTGTACGATGGCATCCTAAAACTTCGTTGATCAGGAACAGTGCTATCTATCATTGGCAATCCACTGCCGTAAACCCCGGTAAGGTTAACCCTAAAACTTTTATCGCCAGGCAGGTAATCCTGTAAAAACAAGCTAACGGAAAAGGTTTGATCGGTCGGGCGGAAATAGTACCCGGGGTAAACGGCATTTCCTCCTTCATCGGTATAAAAATCGTAAAGGTTATCTTCCTTGGTTCTAAGAACCGATAGGCTGAGCCACGATTCGGCACCAGGAACCAGTTCACCATTTAGCTTTAGGTCAGCTCCTCGTGCGAATCCCCTTGCCAAATTTTCGCCGGAGTAACGTATACGAACGTTATCAATTGAGTATGGAATTAAGCGGTTTAGCCACTTGTTGTAGAACTCCAAGCTCATTCGGAATGGTCGGTTCCATGCTTTAAAGAAATACTCGGCCCCTAAAAGTGCATGTTTGGATTGTTGCGCTCTGATACTCTTATTTATCTCACCGCTTGCCAAGCGAATCTCCCTATAAAAGGGTGGTTGATAGTAATACCCAAACGAAATGTGATACTGTAAGTTTTTATAGTTTGAATGATTAAAACTCAGTGCCAAGCGAGGACTAAAAAGAGTCTCCTCATTAAAACTCCAGTGGCTTACCCTGAATCCAACATTAGCTCTATACTGCCAATTTCCGGCATTAAAGTTTAAATCGGTTTGAGCAAAACCCAATAAACGGAACGACTCAATTGTAGATGCAGCCCAAAAAAATCTATCCAGCCCCACCTGTGTTCCTGTGTAGGGTATTGCGTATCCCGAAGAATCAACCAATCCCCATTCCAGCAACTCATCGCTTAAAACTTGGTGCTGAAACTGCACACCCCATTTGGTTAGGCTTTTCCCGAGCCATATATCGCCAAGCAGATTTATGTTTTGAACCTTTAGGTTGATATGGTTGCGGGCATGATCCAGAAATCCTCCAATCCCAACATTTATCAAACTATCGCCATACGTTTTCGACCCCATGAAGTTGTCGAGCTCATTCAGAAAATACTGCCCAAGTAAATCGTAGGTTTCCCGTTCGTTTGAGTAATACGATGACCCAATTACCTTGATATTAAAGTTAGAAGTTACCCTGAAATCAGTGATTATTGCAGCCATTGAGGATAAATACCTGTCTTTCTCCTGTCCATCGTAGTATATTTTTAGCTGAAGGGTATTGTTAAAAACACCAAAGCGGGTTTCACGAACCCTAGGTTGAAAATCGAAACGGTTTATGGCCATATTGCCCAACAGCCCAATGGTAATCTTCTCTGAAAGTTTATAGTTAACTACGCCTTGCCAGTCGAAGAACGAAGGGGTATAATCGCCTTTGGTTTCCAGCGAGTTGAGTATATAACGCGATGTTTTATAGCGCATCCCTGTCATGTAGGTAAGGGAGTTACCATTGGCAACTCCTTCCAGTGTTGCCGAGACGCCCAGTAAACCAGCGCTAACCCTCAATGCATTTGCCTTAGGCTCACGGTAGCGAACATTAAGTACCGACGACATCTTGTCGCCAAATTCCGCTGTAAACCCTCCGGAAGAGAACTCAACCGCCCCAACCATATCGGGGTTTATGAAGCTCAAACCCTCCTGCTGAGCCGACCGAATCAGGAATGGCCTGAAAACCTCAACATTGTTAACGTAAACAAGATTCTCATCAAAATTACCACCCCTTACGCTATACTGAGAGCTCAGCTCATTGGACGATGCCACCCCGGGCAAAAGCTTTACCAACGACTCCAGCCCTCCCAAAACATTCGGGGACGCTTTAAACCCATCAATTCCTATGCGCTCAAGGTTTCCCACTTTACGTTGCTGCGAACGAACGTAAACCCCTTCAATATGCTCTTCCGAGGGTTTTAAAATTACCTCAAGGAACCTACCCCTTTCAGCTTTAACATTCACTACCTGTGTTTGGTAACCCAGACACGAAAACCTAATGGAAATAGTATCAACATCGTTTACAGTAATTGAAAACCACCCCTCATCGTCAGTTGAAACCCCCAAAGAACTTCCTACAACAATTACGCTTGCCGATGAAATAGGCGCATTAAGTGTATCCTTAACTATGCCGGAAATTGTCACCCTCCGTTCCTGAGCATGAAGCGACATAAAACCGGTGATAAATATCACCAATACACACAGAAATATACAATTTAGCGATTTTACGCTCATTTAACTACGGAAAATTAAACCCCAAAGGTAGTAATCGAACCAAACATCGTAAACCATAAACTCAAAATCTTTACCTTTATTGTGTTTTTATTTAGTTCGAAAAATCATAAGTAAAAAAGGATGAAGGAAATACTAATAGTATCACAGAACAACGCCTGCCGTTCGGCCATAGCCGAAGGTTGGTTTAAATACTATGCGCGGGGTGCAGCAAATGTAACCAGCGCAGGAATTGAACCTACTCAACTTGACCTCAACGCAGCCCAAAGTATGATGGATGCTGTAATTGATATTACCAAGCACCAACCCCAAAACCTTAAATCGTTTACCGAGAAAGAATTCGACATTGTCCTGGTTTTGGATAACAACGTAGCAAAAACTGCAAGCAGCTGCTTGCGATATAAAAACCTATATGTATTTCATTTCGATAGCCCCAAAGTTTCTGAAAATGATGATTCACTTACGCGAAAAGTATACGATAGCCTGAGGGATGACATTGAGAACTGGGCTTTTGATTTCATTAACCAGAACCTTAAACGATTAATTTAATATGGCAAAACAGGTTGAGATACAATTAAAACCTTACCCCCAAGGTTTTCATCTGGTAACCACTGAAATAGTAAACCAGCTGCCAGAATTACCCCAGGCAGGGTTGCTTCACCTATTCATTAAGCATACATCAGCAGCACTAAGTATCAATGAGAATGCCGACCCCAGCGTTAGAACCGACCTAAATGCGTTCTTTAACAGGTACTACCCCATGGAGCCATACTTCAAGCACGACCTGGAAGGCGATGACGATATGCCAGCACACATAAAAACTACAGTTGTAGGAACATCGATATCGATACCCATAACTCACGGAAAGCTAAACCTGGGGACCTGGCAAGGAATATTCCTTTGCGAATTCCGAAAACACGGAGGAAGTCGAAAAATTATTGCAACAATAATAGAATAAACCTTTAATTACAATATTTTATATTTTTAAACATTTTGCTTCATTGCGATAGCTGTTTTTTGTATTTTTGCTAACAACATTAAATTGATTAACCAGTATCAATTGCAAATTGTAAATTTAATGGATGTTAGTTTTATTTACTACCTGCATAATGTTGCATTGAATGTTGGCTTTTTAAAGCGTTTTGGCGGTCTATGAGTTTTTTTACCTCAACCGGATTAAAATCCTTTTAATCACTCAAAATATCAACCTAAATAAGAAACTAGAAACACTGTAAAAACATGAATAATAACAAGTTACTACTATTAGGCGACGAGGCCATAGCGCAAGGTGCAATTGATGGAGGTCTTTCAGGGATATACGCCTACCCTGGCACCCCATCAACCGAAATAATGGAATACGTGCAAGGCTCAAAGCAAGCAGCAGAGTTGAATATTCACAGGCAATGGTCAACTAACGAGAAAACTGCCATGGAGGCCGCCATTGGGATGTCGTATGCCGGGAAAAGGGCCATGGTATGTTTTAAGCATGTTGGGCTTAACGTAGCCGCCGATGCTTTTATTAACGCCTCCATTACCGGGATTAACGGGGGGCTAATTGTGGTTTCAGCCGATGACCCTTCGATGCACTCCTCGCAGAATGAGCAGGATTCACGCTTCTACGGGAAATTTTCAATGATTCCTATTCTGGAACCGTCGAACCAGCAGGAAGCCTACGATATGGCATACTTCGGGTTTGAACTGTCGGAAAAACTTAACGTTCCAGTTTTAATGCGGATTACAACCCGCATGGCTCATTCAAGAGCAGGTGTTCAGCGTCGCGAGGTTAAGCCACAAAATCAACTCCGACTGCCATCGGATCCGCGTCAGTTTGTTTTGCTTCCCTCCATTGCACGCAAGAACTACAAGAAACTGCTGGTATCTCAATCGGCCATGGAATTGGAATCGGAAAAATCGGCATATAACCAGTTAATTCCCGGAACCGACAAGAGTTTAGGTATTATCACTACAGGCATTGCCTACAATTACCTTATTGAAAACTTCCCCAACCACAAATGCCCCTACCCTGTTCTTAAAGTTTGTCAATACCCAATTCCTCGCAAGCAGGTTACCGAGCTTTATAACGATTGCGAAAAACTCTTAATAATTGAGGAAGGATATCCCATTGTAGAAGAAATGATTAAAGGTTTTTTGAACATAGGAAAAACCATTCACGGGCGCTTAGACGGTACATTACCCCGCGACGGCGAACTAAACCCCAATATTGTTGCCAAAGCTCTTGGTTTACCGGTTACTGAGGGTGAGCCTATGCCAGTGGTTGTAAAAAACCGTCCCCCTTCACTCTGTCCGGGTTGTGGGCATAGGGATGTTTATGAAGATCTGAATGAGGCGATGAAAGAATATGGAACAGGCAGAGTTTTTTCCGACATAGGTTGCTACACCTTGGGTGCCCTACCACCATTCAATGCTATTAACTCCTGCGTTGATATGGGAGCCTCCATTACCATGGCCAAAGGCGCTGCCGATGCAGGCCTTGTTCCTGCCGTTGCCGTAATTGGCGATTCAACCTTTACACATAGCGGTATGACAGGGCTTTTAGATGCAGTTATTGAGAATTCACCTATCACCGTTATTATTTCGGACAACTCAACCACCGGCATGACAGGGGGCCAGCACTCCTCGGCCACCGGACGAATTGTTGAAATATGCAAAGGCATTGGCGTTCACCCTGACCACATCAGGGTTGTTACCCCCTTAAAGAAAAATCACGAGGAAAACGTGAAAATTATTAAGGAAGAACTGGCATACCATGGCGTTTCGGTAATCATTCCCCAACGCGAATGTATCCAAACCTTTGCCCGACGCAAAAAGGCTGAGAAGAAAAAGAGTAATGAGTAACATAAAACGATTTCAATCATGAAAAACGACATAATAGTTGCAGGCGTAGGCGGACAGGGAATACTTTCAATTGCAGCAGCCATTGGACTTGCCGCTGTAAATAGCAACCTTTACATAAAGCAATCAGAGGTGCATGGCATGAGCCAACGTGGCGGCGACGTACAGTCGCACTTTCGAATATCCGATAAGCCTATTGCCTCCGACCTCATTCCGGCCGGCAAAGCCGATATGATTATATCCGTTGAGCCCATGGAAGGGCTCCGTTACCTGCCTTTTTTGGCACCAACTGGCTGGTTGGTAACCAACGTTACCCCCTTTAACAACATTCCCGATTACCCCAATATCGACGATATCCTATCCGAAATAAAGGCTGTGAAAAACCACATTGCTATTGATGCCGATGCTATTGCTAAGGAAGCAGGCTCAACTAAGGCCTCAAACATAGTAATGCTTGGTGCTGCATCGCTATTTCTTGATATACCCTTTGAAAGGATAGAGGAGGGAATTCGCCAGCTTTTTGGTAAAAAGGGCAACGATGTGATTCAGCTTAACCTTAAGGCACTACGGTTAGGACGCGAGTTTAGCAAAAAAAACAGATAGTTAACCATAATTAATGCCGCCCTTAGGCGGCATTTTTTTCGTCATTTTTTATTTATGCAAAAATAAACCCAAAAAAAGAAATGGAAAGTTCAGGGTTTCATCTCCCTATTAGTGAGCCTATCTCAGTTTTTTGAATTACCCTTTTAGCATTATTTATTATCCCATTAGTTATCATAATTAAAACTTCTGGGCATTATTGGCTTTTTTATCACCTTACTTAGGTTGTGAAAGACGAGAATGAAACTTCCAGAGTTAACGACCTTGCTGCTAAAGCGGAAGAAATTAGCCATAGCTTAGGTATTGATACGGAGTGGGCTGTTCGGGTTGATATCAGCATCTCCTCAGGAATTGTGAGAGCAGCAAAGGAAATGCTTGCATCTAAAATTATAATGGGGTGGTTGGGTAAATACATTTCATCGCGCCGATGGATTTTTGGAACAATACTGGAAGGAGTGCTTGATGATGTCAAGCAGCCCGTTTACATCTGTAGCCTTAAATAGCCCATTGAGCAACTTTCGCAAGTCCATATTTTAATCCCCAGCAATGCCGAGTTTGATTCCGATTTTAAGAACTACATGAAAAGTATTGAGAGAATTTTAAAGAAAACTCATCGGAAGATAACCCTGATTGTTGATAGAATTCATTCCGAGAACGTATTGGCTGAACTGCCTTCTACATTCAGTAAGCTAAAACCAACCGTAAAGGAAATACGGAAATGGGAGGAAGGGTTTAACCGCCTAAAAGATATCGATACTAACGCACTAGGAATTATAATATCTGCCTGTAAAGGAACAGTAGCCTACAACAGCGATATACAGAATACCCTTTTGCTTACCAGTCAAATTATCTCCGATAAAAATGTTGTAATTATCTACCCTGCTATTCATGGAACATCAATAATCGATTCCCGAACACTGCTATTGGGAACCGGACGCATGATAACTGAGAACTAAGCTTTTAATGCTATGAGCAGTATCGTTTACACTAACTTTATTAATATCAAATACGTAGGCATCGTTTAGCTTCCACCGTTCAGCAACATGCATTAGGTTTTCGCGCCTTACCGTTAGTATTAAGATATTCAGAGTTTTAGTAAGATGATATTCTACTAGTTCGGCCCATACCTCGCCATAGAGTTCCATTCGGCCTACCTCATCAATTACAAGTATATCATCAGCTTTAATTGAAACAAGTTCGGTAGTTAGCCCCTTAATAACCTCATCATTAAACTCGAATGATTTATTTGGCAGGCCACAAGCACCAATACGGTGGCACAACATCATTTCTTTACCATCTGGAATTATCCGTAAATTATATCCCTCTCGTAGTGGAGGCGCACCTATACCTCTGGCGATAAATCCTCTAAAGTTTATCGCTTTATCCTTTCCCAAAATTTTCAGTAGATTTTCAAGGTAGGTTGATTTTCCCTCGCCTAACCCGCCTGTAATAATTATAATTGGTCGATTACCACTCCAACTGGGATTTTTTATTACTCCCTGAATATCCTTAATAGCGTTTGATGCTGACAAATTGATGTTTTGGAAAACATTCAGATAAATAGGCAATGCATTGAATGCCATACTTGAAGCATAGTAAACCGGAGTAAAAAAGCCCCTGTTAAAAAACTGGCTAACCGCTGGTTTTGCAAGTTCAGTACCAATAGCAGCCAACGTAACCACAACAAAAATAGCCCTCACAAAAATATAGGTGCCATACGCTGGCACTAAAGCAACCTTGGTTGTAAAAAGTGGAATTAGGAAAGAAAAAAACAAAACAGGCACAACAAAAAAAGGTTTCAACAGCATTCTTCGTGGTCTTTCGTAAAATAGGACAATTAACAAAGCATACCCTACCCCACTCAAAATTGCAGTAGCAATGGGCATAGTTGAAGCATAAGTAAGGTATACAACCAGGGCAGCAAGATGAATAATCAGTAGAAAATAATTTCTAAAATCTATCTTTCCACCCTTCTCCCCAAAAATAGTCAGCTCAATTTGACTTGAAGCAAAGGTGGAATTATTTTTTCCTAAACTAAACCCGATTATTGCCGAAAGTATGCCTAAAATAAAGTAGATAGCTAATAACGTATAAACTAATGAGCTGGTAATAACAATGGTATTACTTTTGGATAATTGAGAAATTAAACCCATAAAAAAATCCACAATTCCTTGGCCATAAAGCATATAAAGTCGAACTGCTTTAAAAAGCGGTACAGCGATCAAAGCCAAACCGCCGCCCAAGGCCAGCCCCAAAGCATTTGTTCCCAAAACAAGCACCCCTGCCTCAATCAATAGCCCTTCAACCAATATTCCCACCATAGGCTGTAAAATAACAGCGCTTGGCGATACCGACTTCAGTAAGGCACAAATTAGTGCAGCTCTCCAAAAAAATCCTCGCTGAATGCCGTTAGCCGAAATAACCGAAACGATAAAAACGCCAAGAAAAGCCAGTAATGTTCCGGCCACCATGGGAATCATCAGGTTGTGTAATGCCGAACCCAAGGTGATTTCCAGTGCGCCCCAAATGCTACCACCAATAATAGCCATTTGCCACAATGGGCTAAGCTTGTATGCCACTCTATTCCATTCCACTCGTTACCCTTGGATTTTGTACAACAATCAAGTAGTCAATGGCCAGAACAAAAAGCAAAACAAACTCTACATCCTGAAACCCTATAAGGTTTAGAATAATAGTAGTAATAATAAATCCCAAAGTGAACCGCCTATACCTGTCAGCTTTATAGAGTTTTTGCCTATTCCTGATATAAATACTCAACCTATGCAAAATCATTGGCACAAATGCCAAGTAGAATAGCAATACCCCCACTTTATAGAATCCCAATCGAACTAATCCAGCCACTATGAGCAAACCCACCGTAAAAAGGATTAGCTTTCGCTCAGATATTCTGATTTTTCCCATTGTATTAAAATTGGTACTAAAATTGAAAGCAATAATAAAAAAATTAGTTGATGAATTAAGCTATATTTGAATTCTATTGTTAACAATACAAATTTTCGTTATCATGCAAAGGATTATAGTTGTTTTTTTGATACTCGTTTCATCAGCCCTATTCGCCCAGATTAAACGAAATGCCAATATCACCAATGACGAACTTTTATACCATGTAACCTTTTTGGCTTCCGATAGCTTAAAAGGGCGACAACCAGGAACAGTTCAGGACAAAATAGCTGCAAAGTATATAAGAGATGAGTTTCGTGAGTATGGCCTAACCCTATTAGGCAAAAAAGGGTATCAATTCTTTGACTTTAAGAGTTTCAATCCTGAGTTCGAAAAGGTTACCAGCTTAACGAAAAATGGTGAAAGGCTTCAGCTGGGTCGCGATTTTTCAGCCCCCACAGTTAATGGTTCCGATTCCCTTTGTGCCAAAGCCATTTTTGTAGGAAAAGGCGATGAAACTTCATACCAAAATGTAAAAGTTCGCAGGAAATGGGCTGTTATTTACTATCCTCTTGACCAGAAATATGAGTATTTAAACCCTAGACCTTTAGAGATAGCCAAAAAACGAGGTGCTGCGGGAATAATCATTGTCAGCAACGATACTTTAAGTAAATATATTGATGTTGATTTCCGAACCCTGCCAAGCTTACCTATTTTCATTCTCTCGCCCGATGCATCGGCTAAACTACTCAAACCTATTGGTTTGCTTTCCGATATAACAAAAAAGATCAACGAAAGCAGCATAGTGTCGCAACCCTTGGGGATTAATGTTTGCGGCATGGTAGCAAAACTATACAACCTTACTGAAACCCAAAACGTGGTGGCCATGCTTCGTGGTTCTGACCCAAAATTAGCAGACGAGTATATTGTAATTGGTGCTCATTACGACCATTTAGGCATGGGAGAGATGGGCGGGAGTAGATCGCCAAATCAATTGGCTATCCATAATGGTGCCGACGATAACGCTTCAGGCGTTGCGGCCATGCTCGAAATAGCCCAAAAACTGGCATCGGATCCGAAAAAGATTAAACGAAGCATTATGTTTGTAGCTTTTGGAGCCGAAGAGAAGGGGCTCATCGGCTCCCAGCGATTTGTCGATTCTGCTTTAATCCCTATAGAAAACATCAAGGCTATGATTAACCTCGACATGGTTGGACGATTGCGCAACCGTGAACTTGAGGTACATGGGTCAAAAACTTCCCTCGAAGCCGATTCCATTCTCAACGCACTAAACTCCGATAGCCTATTTTACCTAAAACTGGTTCCCGATGGGTTTGGCCCTTCCGACCATGCCTCGTTCTACTCCAAGAACATACCTGTTTTCTTTTTTCACACCGGGCTACATGAGGATTACCATACTCCAAACGATGATGTAGCACTCCTAAACATTGATGGAATGCAAAATGTTTCCGATTATGTTTTCCGCCTAGCCTTAGAGCTGGCAACCATGCAAAAGCCTCTTACCTTCTCAAAATCAAGCACCCGTTCACTTTCCTCATCACGCACACCAAAAATTAAAGTCAGATTAGGTATAATGCCTGATGTAAGCGGAGTTTCAGACGATGGTCTTAAAGTTATTGGCGTTACCGCAGGTAAACCAGCCGATATTGCTGGTATTCAGATAGGCGATTTGATTATTGCCATAAACCAGAAACCCATAAAAAATATTTACGATTACACACAAGCCCTTTCATCCCTTGAACCAGGAACCAAAGCAAGTGTAAAGGTACTAAGAGACAAAGTGGAGATAGAGTATACTGTTGAACTTTAAATAAATATCTAAGCTATGAAAAAATATCTTATTTTCTTTTTAGCACTCCTGATAACCCTAACCGCTGCAATCTTTCAGCGCCTTACAGGGCCAACCCACCCAATGAGGTTTAACTACACTATTGATAACATTGAGTATAAATCGAAGCTTATCCGCAGCGGCGACAGCGATAAGGACACCAGAATTACCCTTAATTTGCCGATCAATGCTATTGCAACCCTTTACTACAAGAAATACAAGGTAAATGAGGATTTTACTGCTTTACCCTTCTTGGCAGTTGATGAATATAAGCAAGAAGCTTACCTACCCAAAATGCCTGCTGCTGCCAAACTTGAATACTACATCGAAATACTTGATGGCATTGATACTAAACATTTTTTCAAAGAAAATCCCATCATCATTAGGTATAAAAATCCTGTACCAGCCTGGGCCTTAATCCCTCACATTTTAATAATGTTTCTGGCAATGCTTTTTTCAAATCTAACCGGCTTGCAGGCTGCATTCAATATGCCCTCGTTCAAACGGAATATAACAATAAGCCTTGCCCTGCTATTTTTGGGTGGCTTAATCCTAGGCCCCATTATCCAAAAGTATGCATTTGGTGCTTACTGGACAGGATTCCCTTTGGGTTATGACCTTACTGATAACAAAACCCTTATTGCTTTTGCAGTATGGCTAATAGCCTACTTAATTAACCGTAAAAGCAATAGGCCTGCAATTGCAATATTTGCCTCCATTGTAACTATCATTGTTTTCTCAATTCCTCACAGCCTTTTGGGTTCGGAACTCGACTATGAAAGTGGAAAGGTTGTTACAGGATTCATTAACTCCATAATCCTATTCTAACCAAGTCAGAGCACAGAAAAATGAAGGCCGTCGTTATTACGAAGGCCTTCATTAGTTAATACATCTTTCGATTCGTGCTTGTGCTCACATGGTTTATCGCAGGGCTCTTTATGCTCCTTACCGTTGCAGCAGCATCATTCTTGGTGCTACTGGCAAGTGAGTTAACCTTTGTTGAATCGCAGCAATCCTTGCTTTCAGCCTTGCCATGATCGCCACAACATTCAGTTTTTGCCTGGTTGTTATTATCACTTGCCTTTGAACCGCATGACATTAATGCAATGCTGCCAACAAACAAAAGCGCTGATACAATTAATACTACCTTCTTCATTTTTTACTGTTTTTGGTCTTAATTTGCATATAAATCAAATCTATAATTAATTCCAAGCCCAATCCATCGTCCTGGCTGTTTCACATTGTCTATGTCAACATATTGACTATCAAACAGATTATTAACATCAAAATAGATATTTACTTTTTTGAAAACATATCCAGCCCTTACATCCATCAGGAAAACATCGGGATATGAAGTAGGGATAGACGTATTTGAATCGGTATATTTTAAATACTCTCCATTTCTGTCCTGATACCTTAGGTTCCAATTCAGGTATAGGTTTTTAAAGGCATGCTGTATATTCAATGTTACACAATGCCTTAGGTAATCGAGCACATAGTATGAATCGAGTTCGCTTTTATCTTTTTCACTTTCGATATAGGCATACGATAGTGTAATCCTATCGGTGAAAATATTCAGGCTTTTAGTATTCACACTCAGGTTAATATTTGAACCCCACGCGTTAAGTTTAGTATAGTTCACAGTTGTCCAAACCGTTTCGTTTGCCTTTTTTACCCAGTCGATGATGTCGGTACCCTGCCTGTAAAATAGAGCAACCTCGGCAGTCAAGCTATTTTGGTTCAATCTTAGACCCAATTCATAGGTAGTAGCAAACTCTGCATGCAGGTAAGGGTTGCCCATATTGGTTGGCCCCTGGTAGTATAAATCGGTAAATGTTGGCAACCTGAACGATCGATTTACCGAAGCAAAAGGCCTGATTTGTTGATACAAATCGTACGATAAATCGGCTCCCCAGGTCCAGATGTCGCCAAACTTATTGGAATGATTAAATTGCCCACCAACCGAGAAAGAAAATTGCTTAAAAAAGAAATTTTGGCTGGCATAAGCCATAAGATGATTACGTGAATCGCCTTTTGTGTAGTAAACATCATCACCCCGAACCTTAACGGAATCGATTAAAGGACTTCCGAGTTTATTGCTCAGTAATTCCTCTCGCCTTAACTCAACGCCTACATCGGTTTTACCCCACTGGTAAAAACGACTTAACGATAGCTTTGATCCGTACACATCGGTAGCATGGTAGTTATGCCCGGAATACCACTCGGCTAGATTGGTTCGGAAAAGTTCAAATCTATCGGTATGTTTACGGTAGTAAGTTGCCGCTTTAACGGTAAAATTTTTCCAGATTTTATCATAACTAAGCGAACCTAAAATGGCCCTGGTTGCCTCATACTGATTGGGATACTTGGGGGTATAAAAACTGTTAGCGCCAAATCCTTTATCCTGATACCCCGTAAATAAATTAAGCTCTGCTTTGTTGAATGAATAAGATGAATGAAGGTAGATGTTCAGAATTTTGAAATCGGTATTTTCAATAAACCCATCGCTCTTGTCGTACGAAGTTGCTAGGAAAGTACGAAAATTTTTACTGCCAATGTGTTGCGAAATGGAAACCTTGGTTAAACCATACTCCCCAGCAAAAAGCGAAAGTTCACCCCTACCACTGCCATCGGGTTTTGTGATAATGTTAATTGCTCCGGCAAAAGCGCCAACACCAAACTCCCTAGCCCCAGGGCCTTGCAGTATTTCGATTCGATCTACTGCATCAATATTAATGGGAATGTTTAAGTTGTGATGGCCGGTTTGCGGATCGGAAACGTTGACACCATTCAGCAAGACCATTACCTGATCGAACGAGCCACCCCTTAAATTAATATCAGCCTGAACACCATGGGTTCCGCGCTGCCTGATATCAATAGCCGCCACCTGCTCGAGTAACTCTCCAAGCGCCATGGCCTTACGTTGCCCCAGCTCATCGCGGTTAACAACCCTTACTACCCTGGTAAGCTCCGAATAGGTGCTCGCTTTCTTACGAGCATTTACCACAACCTCTTCGATATCGACATTTTTTGTTATCGCAACGCTATCGGACTGGGCAAAGGTTGCCATTGGCATGGCCAACAAACAATAAGAAAAGGGCAATACCCCAATGGTTACCACTGTTTTAAAACTCTCAAAAACACCGTAACCCTTGTGCGACCATTTTGTAAATCGCATTACCATATTACTGAAAAACATTTTTTTACGCATGGTTTGTTTAATTTATTGGTTAAACATTAATTACGTTGAGCTCATGAACTCAACGCCAGCAAAGGTAACCAATAAAAAAGTTTGCGAGACTCTAGGTAAATGTGTAACAACAAGCCCCAAAATAATCGTAGGGATGTTCGTGAATTGAAAACGGAACACTGATGATGCAGATGATTTTGTTGTTCGTTGTTCGTTGCTCGTTGCTTATGAATTGGAATGAAAAAGTGTTGACGCAGGTTAAAGGTTGTTAAGCAGTTTAATCTTGAATTCCACTTTGCGGAACATTTTCTGGAATCTGGAATTAGAAATTTTGAATCGGGACAGGTTCCCGCTAATGCGGGACAGGTTCTTGAATCTTTAACCTTTATCCTTTATCCTTATATTCCCCTCACCCTCTTCTCCCAATTCCAGGCGGTAAGCAGCGCTTCTTCAAGTGTGCTTTGGGCCCTCCAACCCAATTCCTTTTGAGCCAAGGTGGTATCGGCCCAAACCTTTTCAATGTCACCAACTCTGCGCCCCACAATCTCATAGTTCAACTTAACACCGGTAACATTCTCAAAAGCTTCAACTATTTCAAGCACAGTAATCCCCCTGCCAGCACCAACGTTAAACACCTCATAGGGTTCCTTGCTTTTCCCCTCAATCATTCGTTGTAAGGCAAGCACATGCGCACGAGCCAAATCTACCACATGGAAATAATCGCGAATGGCTGTGCCATCAGGGGTATTATAATCACTTCCAAAAATTTGCAGTTTTTCGCAGATACCTGCTGCGGTTTGGGTAATAAAAGGGACAAGGTTATCGGGCTTGCCAAGTGGCAGCTCGCCAATTTCAGCCGACGGATGAGCACCAATGGGATTGAAATACCTTAAAGCAATGGCAAAAATTCCATTTGTGGATTGAACGGTATCCTGAATAATATCCTCGCCCACCCTTTTGGTATTACCATAGGGTGACATGGCTGGCTTACGTGGAGTTTGCTCGGTTACCGGCAAAACATCGGGTTGACCGTAAACCGTACAGGAACTCGAGAACACCATATACTTTCCGCCAAAATCCTTGAGCATCTGCATCATGTTGATGGTTGATAGCAGATTATTCCGGTAGTAGTCGAGGGGCTTATCAACGCTTTCGCCCACTGCTTTTAACGCAGCAAAATGGATAATTCCAGCGATATCGCCCTCAGCAGAAAAAAGGCTACGCATGGCAACTAAATCGGAGCAATCGGCCTCAATATGCCTAGGACGAATGCCGGTTATCCTTTCAATGCCATCAACTGACGCAGGGGAAGAGTTTGAAAAGTTGTCAACTATCACTACCTCAAAACCGGCATTAATAAGTTCAACCACAGTGTGTGAGCCAATATATCCAGCTCCACCGGTAACTAAAATTTTTGTCATTGCTAAAAAAATTTGCCCAAAAGTAATATTTTTGTTCTTTGATAAGGAAAGTAACCTAACAAAACTTTTAATAATATGAACAAAGAACCAAACACGCAGCAGCAAACCTCCGACGAAATCGATTTGCTTGAACTATTTAGTAGAATGTGGCGGGGTTTTAAAAATGCCATTAACTGGATTATCAATCTAATCGTTAAGTTTTTTCTCCTCCTAATTCGGAAATCGCTTTGGATAATATCCTTCGGAATTATTGGATTAGTTGTTGGATATATCTTTTATACCCTTTCTAAGCGATTTTACTCCTCCGAAATGACAGCCATTTCGAATTCAATCAACAATACTTATATTGTTACCTCCATAAACTTGCTTAACGATTTGTTCAAACAAAAGAATTACTCAATTGCCGCTAACTCCCTGAATATCGACATTAATCGGGTACAAGAAATTAAATCGATTGAAGCCTTTTACACCATTGATATTAACAAAGACGGTATTCCGGATTACATCGATTATAAAAGGGAATATGATCCCAAAGATACGTTAGTAAAAAGACTCGATAGTCCCTTTGTAATCCGCGTGGAGGTATACAATGAAAGCGTATTTGATGAGGTACGCGATGGTATTAAAAATTACATTTACAAGAATAAATTTGTGGTAGATAACAACAACGAACGTATTAGGCAGAATAAAGCACTTATTGAAACCATTGAAAAAGAAATACGTAAGTTAGACAGCCTGCAAAACGTTGAATATTTTGAGTTACCTCAAATACAGAGAGCAACCTCAAACCAAATGGTGTTACTTAACGAGAAAGAAAGAAAGTTATACCATAGCCAGAAATTAGCCCTCGAAAGGGAAAAATTACAACTTGAAAAAATTCAAAACATTAACAGTGAGCCCATTACAGTGGTTCAGGATTTTACTCCGCTTTCAAAGGCCGAAAATCCATACACAATGTACGCTATAAACTATGGTTTGCTTTTTGCAGCATTAGGATTTGCCATTTCAATTTTTTGGCAGTATAAAAGGGATATTTACAATCTTATATCCAACCGAGATTAGTCAATATGAACACAAAAAATACATAAACACCTTGTTTCTATTGACTTACTTGAGGTAACCCCGATTTATCAAAATCTTTCATTCAGAGTTTTCGGAATGAATAGATTATGTAGTCGATTTGTCTATTGTTTTTTTCTATTGACGGATTGGGGTTCAAGAAAAACTACTTACATCGAATAATATGATACAAAAAAGGCCAGGAAACACCTGGCTTTTTAATTATAATTTACATAGTGAAGATTAGGCAGCTCGATTCTTTTGCTCTTTCGTAAAGTTTGAAGTAAGAAATAAAAGAAAAAAAGCAAAGAAGATCACACCAAAAACTCGTTCAAGCATGGATTCAAACATAAAATTGATAAAAATGATTAACATGAAGAGCAACAAAACCATATCCCTATTCTTATATGAAAGCCAAAATGCATAGCCAATAATTGTTAACAAAAACAGTAGCCCTAAAATACCACAAGCCACAAGAGTTTGAATGAATTGGTTGTGGGCATTCAGTTGCTTTTGATAAGCAAATTCAATCCCTTTCTTTTCGTACACCCGAGCAAGAGCCCGTTTAACACCGCCTACACCAACACCAGTAAATATACTATTATCCTGAAAAACATCAGGAAAAGTTCGCCAAATATCAAACCGAACAAGGTTATTCCTTGCTAACTCATTTTCAATTTCCTTCCCTTGAAAATATTGATATATCTGGTTAATTGTTGACCTAACTCTTTCATTTTTAAGAATAATTTGACCTCCAACAACAGTAAAAAATGTCAAAACAACTGCAAGCACAAACTTTCCTCTTCTTTTTATAATCCAGAAAGTAGTAATTAATGAAACCAGTGCAGAAACGAGAATACCAATCTTTGAAGATGTAAGAAAAACTATAACAAGCAAGAATATCCAAGCCAAATCATAAAGTACTTTTGACCTAATTTCTTTTATTTTCTTTACATAGCTGGCAATAAAAGCAATACCCAGCGATAAGTACATTGAAAAATAGGTGGGGTGAAACGGCTCAACGAAACGTTCATAAAAGAAATGGTTTTCCCAGGGAGCTCCGAACGGATTTGGTTTAAAGAAAATCCCAACGGGAGTAAAATAGGTTGAATGAATGAGAGCACGAACCAAAAAGAAAAATGAGATACCAAACAAACCTACCAAGAACCATTTCTTTATGCGTTCATTCACTTGCTCTTCAGGTACAAAGGGCAAAAAGATAAAAGGGAGCAAACCCATTGATACCTTCTGAAAAACATCGGTTAACCCATAGTTCAAATCTGAAGAATAGGTTAGACTGACAGCATGGATAAGCCAAAACAGGATAAAACCCAAATTAATCTTATTCTGTAAAAGCGCTCTTAATTTCCCCGAAATGGAAAAGATAAAAACAGATAAAACCAAGGCCAGGCCTAACACGTACAACGAAAGCCTATAACTTACAGGAATAGAAAACGCTAAAAGGCATAATGAAAAGTAGTATAGTTGACTCAGAATTTCCTTATATTTTTCCTTCATCCTAACACCTCACTAAACATTGACAAATAATTTTTTAAACCGTTTTCAATGGTATAGCTATTTTCAAATGCCACCCTTGAATTAATAGCCATCTGTTTGCGCTTTTCAGGATTGTCCTTCAGAAACATAATGGCAGAAACTAAAGCTTGTACATCGCCAGGTTCAACCACAATACCGCACTCCGACTCGTTAACAATCAAGGCAATCTCAGAATTCTTAGGGGCTACTGCTAATACCGGTATGCCAGCGGCCATAATGCCAAATATTTTGCTGGGAACACCCATTCCAACGGCTTCGTGCCTCAATGTAACCAAGCCACAGTGGCAAGCCGTAACCGAATGAGCATACTCTTGATTATCTAAAAATGGGAAAAACATACTATCATTAATACTATTACCCATTGCACTAACCAATTCTCGCATCCGAACTCCATCGCCAATAAAAACAAACTTAACCCCATCAATTCCTTGGGCAGCCACCTTTCCAATAGTTTCCAAATCGTTCCAAAGCCCCATATTGCCCGAAAACTGTACCACAAAATAATTAGAAAGGTTATGCTTAAGCACAAAGGGATTGTTTGAAAAATTACCCGGAGAAATGAGTTTCTCGTCCTGCCATAAAGGAATAACCCTTAACTTATGGTCGGGTAAATTTGGCACCTCACCCTTAACCCAATGGGCCATATCACGGCCAATGGTAATTACCCTATGGCTGCCAATCAATGCTTTCCGATGAAAATTTTTCCAAAGCCTAATAAACGGATTCTTAGGAGAAACTTTGCCTAATCGAATTAAACCATCAGGGAAAATATCCATTAAAATATATACTACTTTCTCCCTCTTAAGCTTTGCAATACCAACTACCAGAATTGCGAGCAAAGGAGGCGTGGTATGTATTACGATTAAGTCGCCTGTTTTCATAAATATTAACCTTAACATCACACTAATTGAAAACGAAGCGATATTAAACATACGTCCTAAAAAACTGTCCTTTTGAAAATTGGTTGAAGGCAAATAATGTATGTGAATCCCTTTGTGATTTCGGTATTTAGGTTGTCGGATTCGAGTTGTGTAGGATGGTTGGGCGCACCAAACTTCCAAAACATACTCAGAAGTTTCTTTAATTCGTTCAAAAAGTTTGGTAAACAAGTTAGAAACCGCAACCTGATCGGGATAAAAAACCTGCGAGATTAAAAGTATTTTTTTCCTTTTGCTCATCTAAAAAGTTGCTTAATATTATTTTCGAATAGTTTACGCGAGTAATTTGAACTATATCTACTTAATAATTCTTTGCTTAAACCCTGTTTATCGTTGTATTCTGAAAAATGGATTATTTTTTTCTTTAGCATTTCCCTATTTTGTGGTACAAATAGGAACGGGTAATTTGCACCTAACATATTAGGGATATCGCCAACATTAGTAGCAATTGCTGGAACACCCAACGACATTGCCTCGAGTATAACAAGAGGTTGCCCCTCGTTCCATGACGGGAGTATTAAGCAATCGGTATCAGAAAGCCATTTTAAAAGCGACTTCCTGTCGGGATTTGGAATTAACTCCACATTAGAGGTTTTAGTTTTTTTAAGTTCTTCATAAAACCCCAAATCGTATACATTGCCAAACACTTTTAAATGGTACTGCCTCAACCTCTCATCAGCAAAAGCATCAATCAGATCGCCCACCCCTTTTGTACGTATAAAATTCGAAATGCAAATAAATCTATTCTTATAGATAAAAGTCTCTCTCGTACCCATTCCCTCAAGTAATGATGTATTGGGAATTACAACAGTATTAGTTTTTGGAAAAATACTTGATAAATCGGCCTCAAATTTCTTGCTTAACACTACAACCTGCCTAAAAAAAGATAAATTTAATCTGAATATAAACCTGTTAAACAAACTTTTAGCAGCCCAGTAAAAAATATCGCCCCGATGGATATGACCAATAATTGCAGAATGAGGCGAAAACAATTTTACCCACAAACAAGTAAGGAAAAGCCTTACCTGCCCTGCTGCTGACAATGGAATGTTAAGGTAAACATACTTGGTTCTGTAACTCAGTAAGAATTTGAGCAGGGAGAAGTGTGAACCTAAAAGATAATGTAGGGCCCGTTTTATCCCTTTGTAAACCCATGCCGACTCGTCAATAATATGAACAGCTCTACCTTGTTCATTTAGAATATCACGTACCAAAGCATTAACCATGCTGATACCGGTATGGGTAGCTGGGGGAAAATCGCCAAGTATCAAAACATCAATTTTTTTCAAAGCGATTTAGATTTTAAAAAGTAAAGTACATGATTCAGTGGCCAATCGCATTCAAAATGGCGGCGATTAATTATCCTCCCATCAAACGAAAAGTAATGCCGATAATTATCCTGGCTATATACATACGGGAAGGTTTTGCAAGCAACCTCAACAGCAACCTCACTTATGTATTTTAATTGTCCAAAAGGAAAAGCAAAATGTATTACCTCAACACCCAGTTGCTCCTCTATTCTTTTCTTACTCCCCTCAATTTGATGTTTGAGAAAACCAAGATCATCTGTTTTTAGCGACAGGTGATCGAGTGTATGTGCACCAATAGTATGCCCCTCCTCCAACAACTGCTGGATCATCGGCCAGCTCATAGGGTTTTTGTCGGTTAAAACTACATTTTTTTTAAAGTTTTCCTTATAATTTTGGTCACCATCAATAAAATTTGGGTTGATAAAGAATCCAGCTTTTAGGTCCCAATAATCGAGTACAGGTTTTATTTTACTGAAGCACTCTTCAAATCCATCGTCCCAGGTAAATGCCACAAGGCAATCGTTTTGAGGGAATTCTCTATTTTTAATTTTAAACGCAGCCTCCTCAAAATCAATAAATTTCACGCCATACCCTTTAAGACTTTCAAGAAGTTTGTGAAATATTTCAGGAGGTGTATCATTTTTTAGACTTAAGAAATGACCGTTTAAGATATGAATACCAGCATTAGGTTTTGCGCTTGTTGAAAGAAAATTGATAAGATGCTTCCTAAAAAAAGACCGATATTTTAAAATCACTTTATTCACCGCTAATCAATTTTTTCCAAAACAAAAGAAACCACTTTACTACTAACCGTTTCAGGGAAATACCCAAATTCGGCAAGTGTTGCCCTGCAGTCATTCCGGATCGACTCTGTATTAGTATTCAATTTTTCAGCCCAAGTAGTAACGCAATCGCTTAGGCTATTAGGGTCGCTATCATGAAAAAAATCACCATTTACTCCAGGTTTAAGCAATTCAATCTCAGGACCATGCTCATGCATGGCATCGGTTGTTATAACGGGTAACCCATAAGAGAGTGCATGAGCCATTGAAAGTCCAATACCACCAGGGTAAACAAACAGGTGGGCCGATGCAAAATATTTTTGCAAATCTGTTCCATACACAGGTCCAATAAATTCAAAATGTTTTTCAACCCCTAATTCTTCAGCTAAACTAACAATAGGATTAATATCACCTCCGCCAATGATTAGACACTTTAGCGATGGTATTTTATGAACAATAGGTACTACTGCTTTAACCAGAACATCCAGTTTTTTTTCAGGGGTAATTCGCCCAGAAAAAAGTAAGGTAAAACAATTATTTTCTTTATGATCAACTTTAAAACCATAATCTTCATTGTTCATCGAATTACCAACCACAATAACCTTATTGAGGGGTAAACCAAACTTCTGCATTCTTAATAAACCTGCACTACTGTAAGCCAATACACCGGCCGAGTTACGATAAAAAATCTTTCGTGCTAAAAATCCAATTCGTCCCTGTTTCCCTTCGGTTGCATGTGACCACCAAATAAATTTAATACCATGAATTTTGGCCCATAGAAAAATTATAATAGTATGCAGGTGATGAAAATCGACACCTGAACAAACAATAGCATTGGGCTTATAATGTTTTTCATATTTTAAAGCATTTTTAAGATAATAGAAACGATGTCCAAATAAGTTAAAGGTTATGTAGTTACCTAAAATAGCTTGATCTATATGCACTGGTCGAACTCCTTCATATTCGTTGCCTGCTAAAATGGCGCACGAAAAATACCCATTAGAGAATATCAAATTAAACGTATCTCTACGATAATGAGCAATTACTGGCTCTATGAACAATACCTTTTTCAAGAAATTCTATTTTCGTATTTTTTAATAACAATCACAAGTAAAACAATCATCGAAGTATTTGCCATTATCTCGAAAATAGTGTATAGTGCAATAAAATCATGAAACATTAAATGTGAAAAAAAGATTAATGAAACTATAAGGGTAAAATAGAATAATTGCCAAATGCTTTGCCAAATAATTTTATTAAGCGCTACAAAAACCGAGGTAAATGATGAGGTAATGAAATTTAGCGCAAAAGGCCAAACCAATAATTTGGCCATTTGTCCCGATTGAGCCCATTGTTCACCAAAAATGAAAACAAAAAGTGTTGTGCCAAAAATAGATATTACAATAATTTCAAAAAAACTAATTACCAACGTCATAACTATTAAAGGTTTCAGCTCCTTAAAGAATGGTTTTCTGTTTCTAAAACTATCCGATACTCTATTTAGAACAACACTCGAAAAAGAGCCTGCAACAAGGGCAAGGGGAACTGAAAGAATTAGCTTTGTGAGGTCAAAATACCCAGCCTGTTGCGAAGTATAATACTTATTAATAAAAACAACCGGGAGTAAGTAACTGGCTGTGCTCATTAAGCTGGGGATTAAACTAAATCGAGGAAAATCAATGTACTTATTTAAAAGATAATTTAGTCTGTTAAGGCTAAATTTTTTAACGGAGAATCCCATTTGGATCGATTGCCACAGTGAAACCAAAAAGTTGGCTATTTGCCCAGCCACATCACCTAAAACTAACCCTTTAGAGTTTCTTGCTAAAGCAAAAACAGATTGAGTAAATCCTTCAACTATCCTACGTGAAAATTTATTGACAGCAATGGGCATGAAACCCTTTTTACGTATTAACCAATAATTAAATACATGAAATGCACTTAACAAAAAAGTTCCTAACGGAATTATGTAGAGAATATAACTTTTGTCGTCAGGCAGATTCAATAAGGAAAGTAACCATGACTTAAAAATTATTGCTACAAGCAATATAATTACACTAAAAATCAAGCTAAAAAAAAGCGATGCAATAACTAAAGCCGAAGCATCGCTATCGCGTTTGGGAAGAACAATAGCTTGCTCATACCTAAAGCAAGCCACAACCATTAAAATACCAATTATACTAACGTAAACTGAATATACCCCAAAAACTTCAGGGGTAAAAAAACGCCGAAGAAATGGTTGTAACAAAATGGGTATTGCCTGCGCAATTACTGTTCCGCCAACCAGTAGCGAAGCATGTTGAACTATTTCGGTTCGTTTTATATAATTAATAAAACTCTTAAGCAAGGCTTAATCTTTAAATGATGTTAACTTATCAACCCTACGAGTCAGGAAATAAAGAAAAAACAACGTGGTAATATAAACCGGGATTTTTAAGAAGTCCCATTCCCGGTACAGAACTATCAATATGAAAATGAAAATGTTAATAACAATCAAAATTATATCGAGCATTAAGTGTGAATATCCTGCTCGAACAAATCGCTGATATGCATGCTTGCGGTGAGGTTGACTTAACTGTTCGCCATTACGCCAGCGGCGATAAAGAGTAAGTGTTGCATCGAACCAGAATGGCGCCGTTATCATTAACCAGTTAAAAATTGAAAAATCAAGGGTATTATGGTAATGAATTCCAAGAATTACAAGAATAAACCCTAATTGAGTGCTACCAACATCACCCATAAATATTTTGGCCTTTGGCCAGTTCCAGTAAAGAAAACCAATAACCACTGCTACTAATAAAAGCAACTCATAGCTGCCGTTGAAAATAAAAAGAACAATACCCACTGATATTGCTTCAAGAGAAGCAAACCCATCGGCACCGTCCATGAAATTGTAAAGGTTGATGAACCAAACCATTCCAATAATGGCCAATGGATATGTAATGAAGGGCACGCTCAATACGTCGATACCAAAAGTGATAGGTTTACGCAGCCCACCCAGAAAATAAAAAGCAGCTATGGCTACCCCAAAGTGGACTAAGAGCCTAATTAACGGTTTGATATCAAAAATATCGTCGAGTAAGCTTACCAAGCCTAAAGCAAGCCCACAAAGCAGGGCTAAAAATAATTGCTGATCAACTATACCCATTCGGTACAGCAAAAAAATCCCGATGTACCAAGCTATTATAAATGCCAATCCCCCACCACGCGGAGTTACCGTTGAGTGGAGTCCCCTGCTTGTTGGCTCGTTAACCACGTTTAACCTTAAAGCCCATGTTTTTATTAATCCGGTAAGGGAAAAAGAGGCTATTCCAGCGAGTATTAGTATTAGAGCTATGGTAATTCCATTATTTCCCATGTAAACTTCTATAATAGTTAGCCATTATTCTGTCTCTTATACACATCTGACGCTGCCGACGAAGAGGA
>OMKS01000212.1_pt1 | contig 53526 bp, 52 predicted proteins | sample 1674721 | NCBI WGS metagenome assembly OMKS01 (sample SAMN06264996, study PRJEB25208) | sediment metagenome | isolation source: hot spring sediment | place: USA: California | collected 2014-09-02 | reverse complement strand
CGTCCACGACCACGTCGCCGAGGGTGAGTGACAGGGTGGCGCCGCCCTCGTCGGGCTCATCGGGTCGCTTGCTCCCGCCCCGGCCCGCGGAGTTCTCCCGGCCCTCGACATTGGGGTCTACCAGTACCACGGTGGCTGCGGGGCCGACGGCGATTGCGCCGCCGGCGCGACGCAGGTAATAGCTGGTCTCGAGATCCCCCGAACCGGATGCGGGGCCTGTCTTGATCAAGGTTTGCGTGGTCTCGCCGCCCGTGAGCGTGAGGCCCTCGATGGTCACGTCGATGGTGCCGGCATCCGCGTAGACATGAAAGAACCGGTCCGGCTCGGGAGCTTCTGCATCCCACTGGATCGTGGTGACGTCCGAACCGGCGCCGACGATGCGCACGCTCGCGGTCAGATCGAGGTCGCCGATTTCTGCATCCGGGGTGTTGGTGACCGTGGGCTCCACAGCCGGATCTGTATTGTCCGGGTCGTTGAAGCCTTCATCCGCGCCCCCGATCGAGAGCGTGTAGGTCCCGGCGGCCAGCACAATGGTGTCGCTGGTGCCATAGGCGTCGGTGAGGTCGGCTGCGCATCCGTGCAGGTCCGCCCCGGCGTTGATCGAGAGCACCGCCTCGCGCAGGGTGCAGTTGGCGTCGTCGATGACGCCGTCGGTCGACGAGTCGACCACGATCGTGGCTGCCTGCAGCGGCGCGGCGCCGAGGGCGGCGAGCACCATCTAGGCCAGTAGTGTCTTGCGGTGTACGTGTGTTGTCCTGATTTTTATGCTTGCCCCCCCTTGGAGATGACGTTCGTGGCCTGGCGCAAGGCGAACCACCCGAGTACTGAATATAGACGGATTTCCCAACACTTCAGGCGCCTTTTGTGACGTGGCGCAAGTGACTGGTAAAAAGGCAGGCGATAGCCGGGGGCCGGGAAGGCCGGTCGCGAGTCATGCGGGCAAAGAAAAGGCCCGGTACTGGAAACCAGTACCGGGCCTTTGGGTTGAGCCCCTGCCGGTCAACCGGCAGGGGGTGTTGCCTTGTCGCTTAGTGCAGTACCTTGCCCATCCGGCGGCGCAGGGCGAGGTAGCCCAGGGCCAGCAGGACGAAGCCTGGCAGCAGCGGGTCGAAGGCCGACTTGCCGTCGCCGATGGCGCAGCCACTGCTGCCACCGCCGGTGCCCGGCAGGCCGCCACCGTTGCCCGGCGGGACGTAGGTGTCGCCACCGTCATCCCCGATCACCGGTTCGTCGACCACGGGGGCATCCGGCACGACGACTGCGAAGTTCGGGTCGTCGTACCACACGCGGGCGTAGGCGGCGTCGGCATCGATCAGGTCGCCGGTAGTGCCATCGTGCTGGAGCTGAGCCCACACGGCGTACAGCGTGTCGCCGGCCGGGCTCATCGCCAGGCTGGCCTCGGAGGCCTCGACGTTGCTGCCCGTGGTGATGCGATCGAACTCGTTGCAGAACACGCCGGCGGATCCAGCACCCGGCAGGCAGGTGGTTTCCATTTCCGACTCAGTCGCCCAGACCTGGTAGTGGTCGCCAAACGCCACGGCGCGACCGTAGTACAGGTCCAGCGGCTCCGCCTCACCCTCGCTCACGGTGGTGTTGTCACCGGTCTCGAAGACCACGAAGAAGCGCGACGGGTTGAACTCGTCGGAATCGTAGTCGTAGGTGAGGTCACCGTCCGCACCGATGCTCGGCATGGTGGGCGGGTCCGGGGCATAGCGAGGGTCGAGAACCGTCAGCTTGAACGTGCCGGTTCCTGCGTCGTAGAAGTCCTCCCAGCTCGTGAACTGCGAGCGCAGCTGCGAGACGTTGCGGGCCTGCTCCGGCGCGCCAGCGACGTAGTCGGTGCAGATACGCGTCTCGTCGCTGGCGGTCTCACCGTCGCGCATGAGTTCGCAGGTGGTCGTACCCGCACCGCCCCAGGTCGTCGGGGTGGTGGTCCAGGTGCGGCCGCCGTCGAAGGAGCGACGGATGTACAGCTCGTAGCGGTCGGAGCCCTTGGCGTTGAGCTTCCAGTTCGGCGACCAGGCGTACATCACGACGGCCAGATCACCCCACAAGTAGCCTCGATGACCCTTGGCCACGTCCAGCGGGTTGTGCCAGGACTGGTCGTCCAGGTTATCGCCCAGCGAGTCGAAGGTGCCGCACTCCGGCGAACCCGGGCATTGGATCCAGGTGACCACCTTGTCGAAGGCCGTCTGGTCCATCGGGTCCTCGGTGGCGATGCCTGACTCATCGATGGTCGGGCAGACGCCATCGCTGACGTCGTTGTCGCCGCCGCCCCCGGTGGTGCACTCGGTGGGAGTGACCCCCGACATGTTGATGGCCGGGCTCATGCATACGCCCTTCGGGTAGTACGGGTTGCTGCCGTCCGTGAAGAGCGTCTGTTCACACACCAGGTTGGCAAAGTCGTACGGGTTCACCGAGGCGCCGGCATTGATGACGCGACGCGCCATGATGTCGGCCGGGCCGCCCTGGTTCATCAGGCCCTGCTTATAGAGCAGAAGGGCGGTGAGCTGGCTGCCCGCCACGTTGCTCAGGGGCTGAACCATCAGGCTGCCACGACGCGCGATCTCGGTGCGGTAGATATCGAAGTTGTAGGCGCCGAAATCCCACATGTCCGCCGTGTTCATCGGCGGGAAGATCTCGCCCGTGCGCCAGTCGGTCTCGGGCTGGTTGATCAGGTTGCCCTGACTGACCAGGTTGCGTACCAGGCTGGTGTCGGAGGTGTCCGCAGAGGTCTGCGGCTTGCCCATGTCGAAGGAGTAGTACCAGATGTTCTTGCCGTCGTCGGCAACTTCGCAATCTGCCTCGCCTTCAGTACAGGGAGTGGCGGTCGCCACGCCGGTCTCGCCGACCTTGAAGAAGTAGCGGCCCATGCCCTTGCTTTCTTCAGAGATCACCACGACCCAGGCGCTGTCGGTGACGCCGTCGTTGTTGCTGTCACGCGCCTGCAGCGACAGGCGCGCACGGGTTGCGGCCATGTTGCCCACGTTCGGCAGGCCATCCTCGCTCACGCAGATGGGCTGCAGGTTGTTCTGCGGGCCCAGCGGGATGTCGACGGTATCGGCGCACTGGTTCTTGAGGCTGTACGCCGCGGCGAGGGTGCCATCGCAGTAGGCGTCGGTGTCGCCGTCCGCGTTGCAGCGGGCGTTGTTGGTCAGGCGCATCGGTACCGCGAACGGGACGTAGACGCCGGGCTTTTCGGTGGTGGTCGGCCAGTAGCCGCCCTCACCCGTCAGCGGGGTCGGGGCGCCGTCAACGTCGACAGTCTGGAAGTGTTCCCAGGGCAGGAACGAATACCACACATCGGTCTGGCTGTTGGCGATGGCGCCGCTCCAGCCCTCGCCCGGGCCTTGGCCGGAACCGGGCAGCAGGCCATCCGGGTCTTCCTGCCAGGTGATGGCGGCGCCGGCATCGGCGACCATCTGGATCTCGACGCGGTTCACGTCGCGGCGGCCGGAGGTCAGGCGCTCGGGCTTGTACCACACCATGTGGTTTGTTTCGATAACACCGTCAGTACGCGGATCGTCACCCTCGACGAGCACGCCGCGAGCGGTCCACAGGCAGTTGAAGGGGATTTCGCCCACGGAGGGGTAACCCAGAGCCGTGTAGTCGACGGAGCCCTGGTTGCCGGCGACGCCGAAGACGTCGTCCAGGTAGAGGTCCGTGCCGGGAACGATGCCGAGGTAGTCGGCCAGGTCCGGCTTGGCGGTCAGGGCGTTGTAGCCGGGCGTGCCGGTCGCGCAGTAGCGGCTCTGCCAGGCGACTACCACGTTGCGGCCCGCCGTGGCGTGCACCATGTTGGTCACGTCGCCGGGATACTCCGCAACGACGCCCGGAGCCGGGTTCGAGACAGTGAGTGAAGATTGGGTGGCGGACTCGGACAGGTTGGTCTGCTTCCAGGTCTGGCCGTCGTCCAGGCTGATGGCGCCGTAGGCGTCGCGCAGGCCGTGGCCAGCAAAGCCGCCGGAATTCTCGTCTCCGACCGGTTCAGCCGCCTCGACCTGGCCGTACAGGAACACGCTGATGAGCGGTTTGGCGACGTCTTTGTCCTTAACAAGCTCACCGAGGTTGTCACCCGGAACGCCGTCATCGGCATTGTAGGGCACGGTGGCGGGTTCGCCACTTGCCGTCTGCGCCGGCACGTAGAAGCGCAGGTACTTGATGAAGGCGTGCTCGGCCTCCGGGAGGGGAACAGGCGTCGTATCGTGAATGGTGTCGGACATGCTCTTGCTGATCTGTTCGCCGACGGCGGCAAACGCCGGTGGCGCCAGCAGGGCTGCCCCCGTGACGGCCGCCGCGATGGCGATGGGTATGGCTTTGATACGCATTGTTAGCTCCTTGGTGTGGCTCACATGCATCGTGGGTTACATGCTAAGCCCCGGGGTATTCGCCCGGGGCTGTTGTCGGAACCGGGCTTGTGCCCGGTTCCGGTTGCGTCCCGCCTGCGCCGCAGCAGCCGGGTCGCGTTAGTTGCCTGATCTGATCGATGCCCCGGTTGTCGGCAGGGGGGGGGCAGCGGGTGGGTTGAGTTTAGACGGGCATGGAGAGACATCGAGGCAGGCACAGGGCGCAGAGTCGCCCGGTCGCTCCACCTGCGGTTGTACAGGTGGAAACCGGGCGATGGTATGTGCTTTGTTCTCCCCCGCTCAGGCAAATCCCCCCGTGCCCTGTGTTCGGATGTTTCAGCATCCTACGCAAATCAAGTATAGGCGGTTGTCTGAGACTGTAAGTGATCTGGCGCAATATCACCCCTTGTTTGTGATGCGTTTCCGTAAAACATTGTTGCAAGTGTTACGAGACTGTCACAAATATCGATTCAGGTCGCTCCTGTCCGGTGTTTCGGCGCGTATATGAGCGATTGATTGATTAGTGATTGGTCATGTTTGGGCGGCGGCCAGCTGGAGCAGGCAAGGCGCGCTGGATTCATGTGCGCATGGATGAGGCGGCGCCCGGTACCTCGTGCAGCCTGCCGGTGATCGGGGACGGGCTTCACTACCATGGCTTGCGCAGCGCCTGCATGCGAACCCTGACGCCCGAGGCAGTGTCGTGAAACGCGCCATCCTTTGTAGTGTCACCCGTTCCAGGCGCCGATAGCCAGCGAACCCGGTCGTTCCTGCATCCGGTCAGTCCCAGTCGTGCAGGTGGAAATGCCGGTGCGCGGTTTTACCGTGGCGGTGCCGATGGCTGTGGACGAGGTTGGCCTCGATGAGGAGGTCGCGGTTTTTCAGGAACGCATCCACCGGACCATCGTGCAGCAGGTGGTGATCCTCGCCGAGCACCAGGGCGCGTTCGCCGAGCTCCGGGGCGAGGGAGAGATTGTGGGTGGTGACGAGGGTGGTGACGTCAAGGTCCTGCAGCAGGTCGATGAGCCAGCCGGTGGAGCGGGGGTCGAGCGAGGCGGTGGGCTCGTCGAGCAGCAGGACCTTCGGTTCGAGCGCCAGCAGGGCGGCGAGGCAGACCTTCTGCTTCTCGCCACCGGAGAGGGTGAAGGGCGGGCGGTGCAGGTGCCGGGTGACGCCGACCGTTTCGGCCCAGTGATGCACGCGTGCGCCCACGTCCTTTTCGTCACCCGGCAGCAGCTGGCGCAGGCCGAAGGCGATCTCGTCGAACACCGTGGGGTTGAAGAGCATGGTGTCCGGGGTCTGGAACAGCAGTGCGACCTCGCGGCGGAAGCGCCGGTGGTACCCGGCATCCTTCAGCTGCGCGGCGGTGACGAGCGTGCCCGCGTAGCGATACGCGCCGGCGGTGGGAAACACCAGGCCGTCGATGAGCTTGAGCAGGGTGGACTTGCCGCTGCCGTTGGCGCCGAGCAGCACCACCTGTTCACCGGCCGTGATCTCGAAGCTCACCTCGCGCAGGGCCGGCGTGCCCGGGTCGACCGCGTGGCTCACGCCCTCGAGGCGGATCATTCAAAGAACCCCCGCGAGCGCATGGCCTGGGCCGACTCCGTGGCGCTGGACAGGGCCCTGTCGACGAAGAACGAGCCGCTGGCCGCACCGTGCCGGTAGAGCTGCCTCAGGCCCAGCCGGCCGAGCGAGCGGCTGACGAGGGCGAGGCGCATGTCCTCATACAGGCGGCGGAAGGTGAGTAGCTGGGTGCTGGCCAGCGTGAGCAGGTAGGCGAGCGTCGGCGAGAAGGCCAGGGCCCGGAAGGCGTTGATGCGCTCGATGAGCAGGAAGGTCATGCTGGTGATCAGCAGCACGCGCAGGTTTATCAACACGAGATAGTCCCAGGCGAGGTCGCCGCGCACCAGGCCGACGATCACGTAGGAGACGCTGATCAGCAGGTTGAAGACGAGCACGGCCAGCAGCGCGCGCCGCAACACGGCCGCGGCACGTCGCCAGGCCAGCAGCGCGACGAGCGCGAGACCGGCGGCGAGCAGCGGAATGGCGTGTACCAGCGTGGCGGTGACGACCGCCGCGAGATAGACCAGGAGGAACAGCCGGTCCCTCATGCCATGCGCACCCCGCGCAGCCGGGTGAGGAAGCGGTAGAGCAGTACGGTGAGCACGCCCTCGCCCGTGGCCACGGCCAGGTGCGGCAGCAGCACGGCCGGCAGGGTGATGGCGAGACCGAAGGGGAAGAACAGCGGTGTGCCATCCGCGCGTTGCGCGACCAGTGGCTGGATGCCGAGCACGACGGCCACCAGCAGGGCCGCGACGAGCACGGCGGTGGCCGCGCCGAGAAACAGGGCGGCGGTCTCGTGGCGCGCGCGCAGCAGGCGATACAGGCCGAAGCCCGCGAAGCTGCCGGCCAGCCCCATGGCCAGGGCGTTGAGCGGCAGGGCGGTGATGCCGCCGCTGCCGAACAGCAGGGCCTGCATGAGAAATACCAGCGACAGGCTCATGAAGGCGGTCCATGGGCCGAACAGGATGGCGAGCAGGCCGATGCCGGTGGCGTGCACCGTGGTGCCGCCGGGCAGGGGCAGCGCGATCATGGAGAGCACGAACGCCAGCGCGGTGACCACGGCCAGCAGCGGGACGGTGTCCTGGTCGAGCCGGCGGCGCACCCGGCGCATGCCGACGAACCAGGCGATACCCGCGGCCGCGTATAGCGGCAGGTAGGTCTGGGGCGAGAGGAAGCCGTCGGGGATGTGCATGCGCTCAGCCGGCGCTTCGGCGCTGGAACAACATGAGCAGGCCGAACAGGCCGAACAGGATGCCGACGCCCGCGACGATGCCTGCGTGGCGCTCGACGAGTGGCCGGTCGGCGGCGGCGAGTGTCTGAGTCTCGTCCACGACCAGCTCGAAGTTCACGCCGTGGCCGTCCATGGTGAAGACGCTCACCTGGTAGGCGCCGGGGGCGGCGGAGGCGAAGGCGATGCGGCCCTGGCTGTCGGTCCAGCCCATCTGGATGGGATCGACCTGGCCGCGGGGGCGGATTTCGTAGGGCGCGCCCGCTACGTTAACATCGTCGGCATAACGGATGGTGGTCACCAGCGCCGGGGCCTCGATGGTGACGTGACGAACTTCGTGGCCGTGGGTCATGCCCGTGGCGAGCAGCAGCAGGACGAGCAGGGAGACGCGCATGGTGTTCGGGGGATCTTCATTCCATTCGTTACCAGGGCCACACTACGCCGTGGCCATTTTTACTGCAAGCCGGGGACGTCCATGATCTACCTGTTACTGGCCAATCTGGTGATGCTGGTGCATCTGGCCTTCGTGCTGTTCGTGGTGTTCGGCGGCTTCCTGCTGCTGCATCGTCGCGAGTGGCTCTGGCTGCACCTGCCGGTGTTCCTCTGGGGTGTGTGGGTTGCCCTGACACCGGTGGTGTGCCCGCTCACGCCGCTGGAGCAGGGGCTGCTGGTGCGCGCGGGGCGTGACGGCTATGACGGCGGGTTCATCGCCCACTACCTCGGCCGCCTCGTCGATCCGGAGCTGGACGTGCCGAACTTCGGCCTGCTGCTGGGCGTCGCGGCGCTGTCGTGGAATGCGGCGGTGTATGCCTTCGTCTACTGGCGGCGGACCCGGAGAGGGGCATGAGTGCTTCCCTGCATGGACAGGCCTGGCTGGCCACCGTCGGGCACCTCGCCCGCTGGCTGCTGTTGCGGCGGTTCGGGGACGGGGTGTCATGAGCTATTCGCTGCTGGCCGATGGCGTGCTGTTGCTGCACCTGGCCTTTGTGCTGTTCGTGATCTTCGGCGGCCTGCTCAGCCTGCGCAACCACCTGTGGGCGCTGCTGCACGTGCCGGTCTTCGTGTGGGGTGCAATGGTCAACCTGATGCACTGGGTATGCCCGCTGACGCCGGTGGAGCAGCAGCTGCGCCGGCTGGCGGGCGAAGAGGGTTGCGTGGGCGGGTTCATCGCCCACTACGTGGGGGCGGTGGTGTACCCGGACGTCCCCGCCGAGCGGCTCGGCCTGCTGCTGGGGCTTGCCGCGCTGGCGTGGAATGCCGGGGTGTATGCCTTCGTCTGGCGCTGGCGGCGCCGCCGTTTGCTCAGGGGTGATAATGGATACTGAAGTCCTCGAGCTGCTCGCGCTGGCGGATGAGCTCGCCGCGGATGCCGGTGATCTCCAGCGTACGGTCGTCGCGCCAACGGAGCATGAGGTCGCTGCCGGCCTCGCGGGTGGCGAGCACGTTGCCCGGCAGGTTACTGGATTCGCGCTGCGCCCGGACGATCGAGACCTGCGTGGAGGGGCCGGTGGTCGCGCCACAGTCGCGCGCGAACAACACGGCGGCATGGGCCGCGTCGGGCGAGAGCACCCGCGCGATCTCCGTGTTCGCACAACCGGGCCTGATGGCCTGCGAGGCCTGCTGTGCCACGCCCAGCAGCATGAGCGAGACGAGCAGGACGATGGCGCTGACGGTCTTCACGGAGCGGAACATGCGGGGGACTCCTGGCCGGGTGGGCCGTGTGGCGGACACCCGTATAGTAATGTTTCCATCCCCGCGCAACAGGGGACGGCCTCGCGTTTCGCCGCGCGGGGTCGTTGAGTGGGTGCGGACATGAAACGCCGGATCATGGTCGGCTCGGCGGCGCTGCTGCTGGTCGTGGGCATGGCGCTGGGCCTCGCCACCTGGCTGGCGCTGGAGCCGCCGCCCGCGCAGCTGGTGACGGCGCAGGGTGCGAAACCGCGGTTCGTCGATCGCCACGGCGAGGTGCTCACCGTCACCTACGACAACCGCTGGAACCTGCACCAGCAGATGGCACTGCACGCGATGCCGCCGTTTCTGGTCGAGGCCTTCGTGATCTCCGAGGACCGCCGTTTCCACGCACACGGCGGGGTGGACTGGGCCGCGCGCGGGCACGCCGCCTGGCAGAACCTGAAGGCCGGCGGCGTGGTGCGCGGGGCGAGCACCATCACCGAGCAGGCCGTGCGCCTGCTGCGCCCGCGCCCGCGCACGCCCTGGGCACGCTGGCTGGAGGGTTTCGAGGCCGGCGCGCTGGAGGAGCGTTTCAGCAAGGCGGAGATCCTCGAGTTCTACCTCAACCAGGTGCCCTACGGGGCGCGCCGCCGGGGCGTGGCGCAGGCGGCGCGTCATTATTTCGACCGCGACCTGGATGCGCTCACGCGAAAGGAGATGCTTGCGCTGGTGGTGCTGGTGCGCGCGCCGGGCGCCTGGGACCCGTATCGTCATCCGGGGCGGCTGGAGGGGCCGGTGGCACGGCTGGCGGCGCGGCTGCACGCGGCCGACCGCCTCACGGCGGCCGAGTACGCACGCATCCAGGACGCGCCGCTCGTGTTCCGCACCGCGCCGCCCCTGCCGGTGGCCGCGCCCGAGTTCGTGCAGCACGTCCAGCGTGCGCACGGCAGTGCGCAGCCCAGGCGGCACACCACGCTGGATGCCCGCCTGCAACAGGTCGTGCAGGGCGTGCTCGATGCGCGGCTGGCCGACCTGGCCGCGCGCGACGTTGGCCACGCCGCCGCGCTGGTGGTGAACCACGAGACTGGCGAGATCCTGGCCTGGGTGAACGCGCGCCGCGTACCGGCCGACGGACTGGGCCTCGATGCCGTGCTCACGCCGCGCCAGCCCGGCTCCACCCTGAAGCCCTTCGTCTACGCCCTCGCGCTCGAGCGGGGCTGGACCGCCGCCACGCTGATCGACGACGCCCCCGTCTCCGCCTGGATCGGCCACGGTTCGCACCGCTACCGCAATTACAGCAACACCCACTACGGCCCGCTGCGCCTGCGCGAGGCGCTGGGCAACTCGCTCAACATCCCGGCCGTGCGCGCGGCCCAGTTCGTCGGTGTGGAGGCGCTGCTCGCGCGCCTGCGTGCGCTGGGCATCGAGAGCCTCTCCGCGCACCCGGACCACTACGGCGACGGCCTGGCGCTGGGTAACGGCGAGGTGACGTTGTTCGAGCTGGTGGGCGCCTACGCGGCCCTGGCCCGGCGGGGCGAGCGGTTGCCGTTCACGGCCGTGATGGACGGTCCTGCCCGGGACGTGGCCGCGCGGCCAGTGATCGATCCGCAGGCCGCCTCGCTGATCGGCAATATCCTCGCCGACCCCGAGGCCCGCCGGCTCGAATTCGGCGGCGGCAGCCTGCTGCGCCTGCCGGTGGAGACCGCGCTCAAGACAGGCACCTCCAGCGACTACCGCGACGCGTGGACGCTGGGCTTCAATCACCGCTACACGGTCGGCGTGTGGATGGGCAATCTCGATTACCGTCCCATGCGCGAGGTCACGGGCGCGATCGGTCCCGCGCTCGCCCTGCGCGCCATCTCCGCCGAGCTCAACCGCTTCGAGGAGACGCGCCCGCTGTGGCTGAGCCCGCGGCTGCGCCGCCTGCCGATCTGCCGCGACGACGGGCGTGCGGCCGACGGCCAGTGTGCCAGTGCGGATGAATGGTTCCTGGCCGGCACGTCGCCCGCGGTGCGGCCCGCGCCCGTGCGACTGGCACCCACCCTGCGCCTGGCCGAACCCAGCCCGGGCCTGATGCTCGCCATGGACCCGCGCATCCCGGACGGCCACGAGGCCTTCGCCCTGAGCCTGGTGGACGGGGTGCGCCCGCAGCGCACCGAGTGGTGGGTGGACGGGGAACGGGCCGCCACCACCGGCGCGGGCGTGACCCGCTGGCCGTGGCCGGTGAGCCGCGGCGAGCACGTGGCCGCCGCGCGGGTGTGGCTGGCGGACGAGGCGACGCCCACCGTCACCCCCGAGGTGCGCTTCTTCGTCAAATAGTATCGAATTTACAGCCGCTTACGCGCGCTATTCGGGCAGGGAAAAAAGGTTTGTCATGGCCCCGCCAGGGCCTATACCCTTGGGGCGTGACGAACCGAGCGAGGGCAGCCCATGAGTGAGATCAACGTCGTACGCAACCCGGACGAGGCCACCCTGACCGAACTCGGGGTGCTGGACTGGCCCATCTGGAGCAAGGAGGCCTCGATCTTCCCCTGGACCTACGTCGACGAGGAGACCTGCTACTTCCTCGAAGGCGCCGTGGTCGTCACCCCCAACGGCGGCGAGCCCATCGAACTCGGCGCGGGGGACCTGGTGACCTTCCCGGCAGGCCTGTCCTGCACCTGGAGCGTGAGCAAGCCGGTGAAGAAGCACTATCGGTTCGGTTAGGACCGCGGTGGATCCGGCAAAAAGAAAGCGCCCCGCGGGGCGCTTTCTCGTTACGGCGGGCGGGGCGCCTAGATGCGCGACATCACGTCAAAGCTCTTGACGAAGGGGCCGGCCATGCGCGGGTCCTTGACCATCGCGCTATAGTCGCCCTTCTTGAACTTGAGCTTGCCCGTGGTGAACGCCAGGCCGAGGCCGGTCATGCCCGGTCCCTTCTGCATCCAGTGCTGCCACTGGTCGGGGCTGGCGCGCAGGTCCCAGTTCAGGTCCTCGCCGTCGTAGGCGCCGGCCTTCACCACCTTGCCGTTCTCCACATGAATCACGCCGCGCGGTGCCTCGTCCTCCGGATAGCCGTAGCCGATCACGGAATTGAAGCCGATCTTGCCCAGGGCCTCGGCCAGTTCCTTCTCACCGTTCCATTCGTTCTGGAACTTTTCCATCCACGTGGCAGTAAACAGATCACTCATGTACTTGCTCCTTTGGTTTCCATGTCTTGTTTCTTGTTATTCCACGCCCGGCATCACAGCCGGACAGGTCGAGGCTGCCGAAGCCAGCCCGAGCCTGCAAGGTGGAGGTCACCGTAGTGGGAGTCGTGTCACATACACGGGGAGAGAGTGGTGTGAGGCGTGAGGTGCCGCGTGCCCAAGGCTCTAAAGACTGTAACTCGCGACCTGTAACTTCCCCGCCTAACGCGCCTTCAACAGCATCGTGTCGATCTGGTTGGCCTTGAGGCGGGAACGGATGTCGTTGATCTCGGCCAGGCTGGCGATGGGACCGATGCGCACGCGGTGCCAGGTGTCGTCGTTGACCTCGACCTTCTGGATGTGGGCCTGGACGCCAAGCAGGGCGAGGCTGGCCTTGAGGCGGTCGGCCTCCTCGAACTTCTGGAAGGAGCCGGCCTGCAGGATGAACTCACCACCCTGAGTGATGACCTTGGGTTTGGCCTCGCGTGGGGTGGCGGTCTGGCCGCTGACTTCCTCTTCCGGTACCACCACTTCCAGTTCGGGCAGCAGGGTGTAGAAGTCGAAGCGGGGCCTGGGCGGCGCGGGGATCTCCTCGGCGTCGGGCTTGCGCACCTCGCGGGTGTCCTGCGTACCCTTGGTCACGCTGATGCTGGGGGCGGCGGTGACCGTCTTGGGCGCCGGGGTGTCCTTCAGGTACACGAGCAGGGCGACGAACAGGCCGATGCCCAGGCCGGAGAGCATCCACACCCAGCCGGGCAGCGTGCGCTGCTGCTTCTTCTTCCTGCCAGAGTGCTTGTAGTCGCGGGTGGCCATTACATCTCTTCCGGGGCGCCGACGCCGAGCAGCTCCAGGCCGTTGCGGATCACCTGCGCCGTGGCCTCGCAGAGGTTGAGGCGCGCATCGCGCAGGGCGGCGTCGTCCACCAGGAACTGGTGGGCGTTGTAGTAGGTGTGGAAGGCGTTGGCCACGTCGCGCAGGAAGTGCGCGAGCTGGTGCGGCTCTTCCGAGAGGGCGGCGGCCTCGACCACCTCGGGGTAGCGGGCGAGCAGGGTGATGAGGTCCTGTTCGTGCTCCTCGGTGAGCCGGTCCACGCTGGTGCTGCCGCGTGCCGGGTCGCGTTCGAGCTGTTTCTCGGCGAGCTGGCGCAGCACGCTGCACACGCGGGCATGGGCGTACTGGATGTAGTAGACGGGGTTGTCGGCCGACTGCGACTTGGCCAGATCGAGGTCGAAGTCCAGGTGCTGCTCGCACTTGCGCATCACGTAGAAGAAGCGCGCGGCGTCGTTGCCGACCTCGTCGCGCAGTTCGCGCAGGGTGACGAAGGAGCCGGAGCGGGTGGACATCTGCACGCGCTCGCCACCTCGGTACAGGATGGCGAACTGCACCAGCAGCACGTCGAGCTTCGCGTCGTCGTCGCCCAGCGCCTTGAGCGCGGCCTTCACGCGCGGCACGTAGCCGTGGTGGTCGGCGCCCCACACGTCGATCACGCGGTCGAAGCCGCGCTCCATCTTGTCCATGTGGTAGGCGATGTCGGAGGCGAAGTAGGTGGTCTGGCCGTTGTCGCGCTGCACCACGCGGTCCTTCTCATCGCCGAACTCGGTGGAGCGGAACCACAGCGCGCCGTCCTGCTCGTAGACGTGGCCGGCATCGCGCAGGCGCTCCAGGGCCTTGTTCACGGCGCCCTTGTCGGTGAGCGAGCGCTCGGAATACCACTCGTCGTAGGTCACGCCGAACTCGGCCAGGTCATCGCGGATGTCGTCGAGGATGCTGTTGAGCCCCAGCTCGAAGACGTAACGGTAGCGGTTGTCGCCCAGCAGGTGGCGGGCGCGCTCGGCCACGGCGTCGATGTGCACTTCCTTGTCGCCGCCGGCCGGCTCGTCGGGCGGCAGGTCGTGCATGGCCTCCTCGGCGGTGCAGGCCCACTGGTCGCCGTGCTCGTCGAACAGGATGCCGGCGATGTCGCGCACGTACTCGCCCTTGTAGCCGTTGCTCGGGAAGGTGAGTTTCACCCCGCAGTGTTCGAGGTAGCGCAACCATACGCTGGCGGCGAGGATGTTCATCTGCCGGCCGGCGTCGTTGACGTAATACTCGCGGTGCACCTTAAAGCCGACGGCGGCCAGCAGGTTGGCCACCGTGGCGCCGTAGGCCGCACCGCGGCCGTGGCCGACGTGCAGGGGCCCTGTCGGGTTGGCGGAGACGAACTCCACCTGCACGCGCTTGCCGGCGCCCAGCTCGCTGCGCCCGTAGCCCTCGCCCTGCTCGCGGATGCGGTCGATGACCTTCAGGGTGCTGGAGGGATCGATGAAGAAGTTGATGAATCCGGGACCGGCGATGTCGACCTTCGTCACCACGTCCGAGGCCGGCAGGTGGTCGACGATGGCCTGGGCGACGTCGCGGGGGCTGCGGCGCGCCGGCTTGGCGAGCTGCATGGCGATGTTGCAGGCGAAGTCGCCGTGCGTCTTGTCGCGGGTGCGCGTGACCTGGATCTCCGGGTCGGCATCGGCGGGCAGCACGCCGGCGGTCTTGAGGCCGCCGAGGGCGAGCCGGACGAGGGATTCGAGTTGCTCTTTCAAGGGGCGATTCCTGGTTTCCTGCAAAGGCGGGCGCGGGGCGCCGGCGCGAAAGCTGCATTCTAAAGAAATGCGGGCGTGACAGAAACAGCGGGGTGAAAACCCCGGTGTTTCTCTAGAACATCTCCTGCGGGTCCACGTCCAGTGACCAGCGTACGCGCCGGGCCTCGGGCAGCTCGGCCAGCGTGGGCATGACGGCGCGCAGCATCGCGTGCAGGGGGCGGCGCTCGCGCGCCATGAGCAGTAACTGGGCGCGGTAGCGGCCGGCGCGTTTTTCCATGGGGGCCGGGATGGGGCCGAGCACGCTCACCTCCCCGGTCGAACCGAGGTGGTCGCGCACGGCCTGCAGGAAGCTGGCCGGCGCCTCCGGCCCGGGTGCCTCGGCGCGGAACAGGGCGAGGTGGCCGTGGGGCGGCAGCCCGGCGGCCCGGCGTTCGGCCAGGGCCTGGGTCGCGAAGGCGCGGTAGCCGCCCTCCAGCAGGGTGAGCAGCAGCGGGTGGTCCGGGTGGTGGGTCTGGATGATCACCTCGCCCGGCTTCTCGCCGCGCCCGGCGCGCCCGGCCACCTGCACGATGAGCTGGGCCATGCGCTCGGCGCCGCGGAAGTCCGCACTGAACAGGCCCTGGTCGATGTCGATGAGGCCCACCAGGGTGACGCCCGGGAAGTCGTGGCCCTTGGCCAGCATCTGCGTGCCGATGAGCAGCTGGTGCTCGCCGCTGTGCACCCCGGCGAGCTTTTCGGCCATGGCGTGCTTGCGCCGCGTGGTGTCGCGGTCGATGCGCACGATGCCGGTGTCGGGGAAGTGGCGTCGGAGCGCGGCCTCCAGGCGCTCGGTGCCCTGGCCCAGGGTGCGCAGGTCGGTGCTGCCACAGTCCGGGCACTGGCGGTTCACCGCCCGCTCGGCGCCGCAGTGGTGGCAACGCAGGCGCTGGCCGCGGGCATGGTAGGTCATGTGCGCGTCGCAGCGCTGGCAGTCGGCCACCCAGCCGCACTCGTGGCACAGCAGGGTGGGGGCGTAGCCGCGCCGGTTGAGGAACAGCAGCACCTGTTCGCCGACCGCCAGGGTCTGACCGACGGCCTGGAGCAGCGCCGGGGAGAGCCCCTCGTCCAGTTGCTGGGCGCGCAGGTCGAGCAGGCGCACCCGCGGGGGGCGGGCGGTGCCGGCGCGGCTCGGCAGGTGCAGGCGCGTATAAAGGCCCCGCTCGGCGTTGGCGAGCGACTCCAGCGAGGGGGTGGCCGAACCCAGCACCACGGGAATGCCGACGTTGCGGGCGCGGACCAGGGCGAGGTCGCGGGCGTGGTAGCGAAAGCCGTCCTGCTGCTTGAAGGAGGCATCGTGTTCCTCGTCCACCACGATCAGGCCGAGTCGTGGCAGGGGCGTGAACACCGCCGAGCGCGTCCCGATGACGATGGGCGCGCGCCCGGTGCGGGCCATGTTCCAGGCGCAGAGGCGCTCGCGGTCGTTGAGCCCGGAGTGCATGACGGCAATGGGCACGGCGAAACGGGCACGAAAGCGGGCCAGTAGCTGCGGCGTGAGGCCGATCTCGGGCACCAGCACCAGCACCTGCTGCCCGGTGGCCAGGGCGGCATCGATGGCGGCCAGGTAGACCTCGGTCTTGCCCGAGCCGGTCACGCCCTCGACCAGCAGGGGGGTAAAGCCGCCCAGCGCGGCGCAGATCGCATCCGCCGCGGCGGCCTGGTGCTCGTTGAGGTCCGGTGCGGGGGTGGGCGAGTCGGTCGCCGCCAGTAGGCAGTCGCGCAGGCGGCGATCGGCGAGGCCCTTGTCGACCAGGGCCTTCGCCGCCGGCCGCCAGCTGTCCAGTTCGGCCCCGATCTCGTCGGCCGTGAGTCCCCTTGTCTGCTGTTTGAGAAGCGCGAACAGCTGCTGCTGGCGCGGGGCGCGGGCCAGCGTGGCGGGATCGGTGGCGCGCCCTTCGTCGGTCAGGGACCAGCTCTCCACGCCGGGGACCTCGGGCGCCTCGCCCTGGCGCAGCAGCACCGGCAGGGCGGTGGCCATGACCTCGCCGACGGGGTGCTGGTAGTAGTCGGCCGCCCAGCGCAGCAGCTCGAGGGTGTCGGCGGGCAGCAGGCCGTCCGGATCGAGCAGGGCGCTGGCCGGCTTGAGGCGCTCGCGCGGCAGCTCGGAGGTCGCTGCCGTCTCGACCACCACACCCGTGACGCTGCGCCGGCCGAAGGGCACACGCACGCGTGCCCCCGGCAGCGCCTTCGCCTCACCGCGAGTGGGCGGCAGGTAGTCGAACAGGCGGGGCAGGGGCGTGGGCACGGCCACGCGCAGGACGGGCGTAACGGCCGCCGACGGGTTTTGCGGGTTAGTGTTCAAACTTGAAGTATCTTCTCACAAGTCGGTCTAACTGCTGAGATATTTTGGGGTTTTTCGCTTGTCCACAGATCCTGTGGATAACTTTGTGGATAGATTGTCGCCAAATCGGTCCGACCCCGGGAATTGTTGCATGCCCGTTAAACTGGCGAAAAAATAGCCAATGGTAAATTCCTATATAAAACAGTGTGTTGTGTTTGTGCGCTGCGACGCTGGCCCGGTGCGCCCCGGCCTTCAAGCAAGGCCTTGACCCGGGCATGACAGTTGTGCATAAACACCGGGGATTTTCGTTCCGGGGGATTGACAATCGCCCTTATTAGCGAGTCCTTATGGATTCGCGCAGGGTGCTCCGGGGCGCCCCCGGGCGTGACATTCATCACATGTTTGTCGCCGTTCATCCGAACTGGTGCGCACTGGCCCCCATCAGGCGGGTAACATCGTCTAATAAATATTAGGGCCCACGGACGCCAACATGACTACCACGCGGGATTCCGGCGCGCTCGCGCATCTCGATGCCCTCGGCCAGCTGTCGCTGTTCCGGGGCGTGGACCCGTGTGACATCGCGCCGCTGCTGCGCGAAGCCCGGCAGCGCGACCTGGCCCCCGGTGATGTCCTGCTGGAGAAGGACCAGTTCAACCCGCGCGTGTTCATCCTGCTCGAAGGGCGGCTGTCCGTCCACACCCAGCTCGACCGTGATGCCATCGCCCTGCTGGAGGCGGGCGACGTGGTGGGCGACATGTCCGTGGTCACCGGCCAGCCCGCCTCTGCCTTTGTCCGCTCCGATACTCACTGCCGGCTCATTGATCTGCCGGCCGACGCGTTGTGGGCTGTGTTCGACGAGAGCCGCCCGTTTGCGCGCAACCTGCTGCGGCTCTATGTCCGCCGCATTGCCAATCTCAACCTGGTGGTCAATTCTGCCCAGCGCCTGCAGCAGGAATACCGCGTGCATGCCACCACGGATCCGCTGACCGGCCTGTACAACCGCCGCTGGCTCAACGAGAGCCTGGCCTTCGAGATCTCCCGCGCCCAGTTGCGCAAGCGGCCGCTGACGGTGATGGTGGCCGATATCGACAACTTCAAGCAATACAACGATCAGCACGGCCACGTGGCGGGCGACCAGGCCCTCAAGGGGGTGGCCGCCGCCGTGCTGGTTGCCCTGCGCGGCAGCGACATGGCCGTGCGCTATGGCGGCGAGGAACTCGTGGTGGTTCTGCCAGGCGCCGAACTGGAGGAGGCCCGCAAGGTGGCGGAACGCCTGCACCGGGCCGTGGCCGACCAGCCGATCATCGGCCACGATGACACGCCACTGCCCCCGGTGACGCTCTCCATCGGCCTGGCCAACATGGTGGGTGGCGACTCGCCCGAGCAGCTCATCGCCCGGGCCGACCAGGCCCTCTACCGCGCCAAGCATCAGGGACGCAACTGCACGGTGGAGTAAAGGCGGGTTTTGCCACGGAGGGCACAGAGTTCATAGAGGAAAGCCTGTCTCGTGATTCCCTCTGTGCCCTCTGTGGCGCCTGGACTTTTCGGCCTAACGCCTGACTCCTCTCGCCCACAAAAAAGCCCGGCTCGAAGGCCGGGCTTTTTTGTGCCTGCTGCAGGAGCCTTACAGCTCCTTCACCTGGGCGACCAGGTCGGCGGCGACCTTCTGGCCATCGCCGTACAGCATGCGGGTGTTGTCGGCGAAGAACAGGTGGTTCTCGATGCCCGAGAAGCCGGCGCCCTTGCCGCGCTTGATGACGATGCAGTTCTTCGCCTGGTCGGCGTTGAGGATAGGCATGCCGTAGATCGGGCTGTCCGGGTTGGTGCGTGCCACCGGGTTGACCACGTCGTTGGCGCCGATCACGAGCGCCACGTCGGCGGTCGGGAACTCGCTGTTGATCTCGTCGAGGTCGTAGATGATGTCGTAGGGCACGCCCGCCTCGGCGAGCAGCACGTTCATGTGGCCCGGCATGCGGCCGGCCACCGGATGGATGGCGAACTTCACGTCCACGCCCTTGTTGCGCAGGGCCTGGGTGAGTTCCCAGATCTTGTGCTGGGCCTGGGCCACGGCCATGCCGTAACCTGGGATGATGATGACCTTTTCGGCATAGGCCATCATCACGGCGGCGTCGGAGGCTTCGATTTCCTTCATCGAGCCGCTGACTTCCTCGCCCTCGCCGCCACCGCTGGCGCCGAACTGGGTGAAGAGCACGTTGGTGATCGGGCGGTTCATGGCCCTGGCCATCAGCTGGGTGAGCAGGGTACCGGCCGAGCCCACCACGATACCGGCGATCATCATGGCCGGGTTGCCGAGCACGAAGCCCTCGAAGCCGACCGCGAGGCCGGTCAGGGCGTTGTACAGGGAGATGACCACGGGCATGTCGGCGCCGCCGATGGGCAGGGTCATCATCACGCCGAAGACCAGCGCCAGCACGAAGAACGCGGCGAGCACCACCGGGCTGTATTCCACGCCGGAGAAGGCGATGATCGCGCCGGTGATGACGGTGGCGGCGAACAGGATGCCGTTGACCAGCTGGATGCCGCCGAAGCGCACGGTCTTGCGCAGGATGCCCTGCAGCTTGGCGTAGGCGATCAGCGAGCCGGAGAAGGCGACGGTGCCGATGAGCGCGCCGAGCACGGCCAGGATCTGCACGGTCTGCGTCATCTCGGTGAACTTCACCAGCTCCACCGCGGCGATGGCCGCGGCCGCACCGCCGCCCATGCCGTTGTAGAGCGCGATCATCTGCGGCATGTCGGTCATGGCGACCTTCTTGCCGGTGTACCAGGCCAGACCGCCGGCCACGCCGATGGCGATGATGATCAGCGCGTAGTTGGTGAAGATGACGTCTTCAGGGGCGTGCAGCAGGGTGGGATGCACGAAGGTGACCAGCGTGGCGAGAACCATGCCGACACCGGCCCAGATGATGCCGCCCCGCGCCGTCTTCGGCGAGGACATCTTCTTCAGGCCGAGGATGAAGAGGACGGCCGCGGCGAAATAGGAGGCCTTGATGATGAAATCCATTACTTGTCCCCCTTGCTGGTCTTGAACATCTCGAGCATGCGCTCGGTGACGACGTAACCACCGGCGGCGTTACCCGCGGCCAGCAGCACGGCGATGAAGCCGATGGTCTGTTCCAGCGGGGTCTCGGCGTGGCCCAGGGCGACCATGGCACCCACCACGACGATACCGTGCACGAAGTTCGAGCCCGACATCAGCGGCGTGTGCAGGATGACCGGCACCTTGGAGATCACCTCGTAACCGGTGAAGGCGGCCAGCATGAAGATATACAGTGCGATGAAACCTTCCATTCTTACGCTCCTTCCACCAGTTTGCGGGTGGCCTCGTGCTTGATGGCACCTTCATGGGTGAGCACGCTCTCGGCGATGACCTCGTCGTTCCAGTCCGGCTTGAACTCGCCTTCCTGGATCATCGGGGTGATGAAGTTGAGCAGGTTCTTGGCGAACATCTCGCTGGCGTGCAGCGGCACCTGGCTCGGCACGTTGAGCGGCGCGTGGATGACCACGCCCTGGTGCTCGATGGTCTTGCCGGGCTGGGTGAGGTCGCAGTTGCCGCCGCCCTCGGCCGCCAGGTCGATGATGACGGCACCTTCCTTCATGCCCTCCACCGTGGCGTTGGGGATGATCTTCGGCGACGGGCGGCCCGGCACGGCGGCGGTGGTGATGAGCACATCGGCCTTGGCGATGTACTCGGCCAGCTCTTCCTGCTGCTGTTTCTTCTCGTCGTCGGTCAGCTCGCGGGCGTAGCCGCCTTCGCCTTCTGCCTTGATCGAGAGTTCGATGAACTTGGCGCCCAGCGACTCGACCTGCTCCTTGGTGGCGGAGCGCACATCATAGCCCTCCACCATGGCGCCCAGGCGCTTGGCGGTGGCGATGGCCTGCAGGCCGGCCACGCCGGCGCCGATCACCAGCACCTTGGAGGGACGGATGGTGCCGGCGGCAGTGGTGAGCATCGGGAAGAAGCGGCACGAGAGGTCCGCACCCATGATGGCGGCCTTGTAGCCGGCCACGGCGGCCTGGGAGGACAGCACGTCCATGGCCTGGGCGCGGGAGATACGCGGGATCAGCTCCATGGCGAAGGCGGTGATCTTGCCGTCGCGCAGTTTGGCGACCCGCTCCGGGTGCTTGTGCGGGAACATCATGCTCATCACCGTGGTGCCCTCGCGCATCTGTGCGATCTCGTCCTCGGACGGGGGCTGGACCTTGAACACGATGTCGGCTTCCTTGTACAGCGCGGCGGCGTCTTCCACGACGCGTGCGCCGGCGAAGTCCTCGTCGGCCAGGCGGGCCGACAGGCCGGCGCCTTTCTCCAGCAGGACCTCGCAACCCAGGGCGGTCAGCTTCTTGACCACGACCGGGTCCATCGCGACGCGACGTTCACCTTCCGCGGTCTCTCTCGGAATAGCCACTTTGATCGGCATGCTCTTTACTCCCATTGCCCCGTTCGGCGGGGCACTCATGGCCGGGGCGACGCTTGCGGTCGCCGTCTTGTTCGTTGCTACGGGGGTCCGGATACGCTGGCGAGCGGGTATCCCCGGTCATTCGGCCGGCCGCGGGGCGGCCTGCCAAAAAGGGCGTTATCTTAGCGGATAATGTCCGCCGTTTGAATATCGCACCCGCTTTGCAGGGTTTTGGACCGGATTCGCCATTTTCCGCGATTCATATTTCATTTTTCTTTCATATCAACCACTTGCCAAACAAACGGGTTTGCGGATACATTGGCTCAGCGCTTGCGTTATCGCGGCGTGGCGCCGCGAGCGCACGCTCCTTTTGACGGTGTTTGCCGAGGGAGGAGGACGTGTACGAGCTCAGCCAGCAGGTATTGAGGACTGACGTGGCCGGCATGCCCCTGGAGTGGATCACCTACCAGGAGGCGGTCAAGCTCTACCATGCCGAGCAGGTGGCCTACTGCCTCGGCACGGTGCTCTATCGCCTGCACGGGGGTATCAACGCCCTGACCGGCCGGCGCAGCGTGGTCGACGTGAATTCCATCATCGCCACCTACGGCAGCAACCGCGCCCTGCATCCCGCCTATGTCCCGCCCCTCAACAACCCGGCCCTGTTCAAGCGCGACGCCCACTTGTGCCTGTACTGCGGGCAGCCGTTCTCCCGCGCCGACCTGTCGCGCGACCACGTCACCCCGGTGAGCCAGGACGGCGAGGACTGCTGGACCAACGTGGTCACCGCCTGCAAGCGCTGCAACAACCACAAGGCGGGACGCACCCCGGAGGAGGCTGGCATGGAGCTGCTGGCCGTGCCTTTCACCCCCACCCACGCCGAATATGTCTACCTGCAGGGCCGGCGCGTGCTGGCCGACCAGATGGAGTTCCTGCGCGCCCACTTCCCGCGCAGCAGCCCGCTGCGCAGTCGCGCGCTCGAGGCCTGATTTCCCGCCCAGCTCCGGTTGGCACCCGCCCCGCGTCCGTCTATGCTGGACGCCCTGTTTCCACAACGCCATCACCCGACGCCATGAGCCTGTACCGCGGAGAGACCGCCTTCACCCATGCCGAGACCGGCTGCACCGGTATCCTGGTCACCAACCTCGGCACCCCGGACGCCCCCGAGCCCGGCGCACTGCGCCGCTACCTCAAGCAGTTCCTGTGGGACCCGCGCGTGGTGGAGGTGCCGCGGCCGATCTGGTGGCTGATCCTCAACGGCGTGATCCTCAACGTGCGTCCGCGCCGCAGCGCCAGGGCCTACCAGAGCGTGTGGACCGAGGAAGGTTCGCCGCTGCTCACTATCTCGCAGCGCCAGCGCGTCGCGCTGGAAGACGTCCTGGGCGAACGCGTGCCCGGACCCGTGAAGGTGGCGCTGGCCATGCGCTACGGCAATCCGTCCATCGAGACCGGACTCGAGGCGCTCAAGGCTGCCGGCGCGCGCCGCATCTTGGTGCTGCCGCTCTACCCGCAATACGCGGGCGCCACCACCGGCTCCACCTTCGATGCGGTGGCCGAGGTGCTGAAGCAGTGGCGCTGGGTGCCGGAGCTGCGCTTCATCAACCACTACCACGACGAGCCCGGCTACATCGACGCGCTCGTGCAGAGCATCCGCCGCCACTGGGAGGAACACCCGCGCGGCGAGGTGCTGGTGTTCTCCTTCCACGGCATCCCCCAGCGCTACTTCCTCGCCGGGGATCCGTACTTCTGCCACTGCCAGAAGACTGCACGCATGGTGGCGGAGCAGCTCGGCCTGTCGGCCGGCGAGTACCGCGTCACCTTCCAGTCGCGCGTGGGCCGCGAGGAATGGCTCAAGCCCTATACCGACGAGACCATGAAGGCCCTGCCGCGGGCCGGGGTGAAGCGCGTCGACGTGGTCTGCCCCGGCTTTTCCGCCGACTGTCTGGAGACCATCGAGGAGATCGGCGAGGAGAACCGCGGCTACTTCATGGAGGCCGGCGGCGAGGCCTATCACTACATTCCCGCCCTCAATGACGACGCGGCCCACATCGATGCGCTGGCGAGCCTCGTCTGGCGTCACGCGCAGGGCTGGCCGGAATTTTCCGAGGTCTATACCGACGAGGCGGCGCGCGAGGCGGCCCAGGAGCGCGTGGTGCGCGCGCAGGCCATGGGCGCGGAGGACTGAGCATGCGCAACCGACGCATCGGCCTGGTGCTGATCGGCGACGAGCTGCTCAGCGGCAAGCGCACGGACAAGCACCTGGGCAAGGCCATCGCGCTGCTCGGCGAGCGCGGCCTGCAACTCTCCTGGGTGCGCATGGTGGGGGACGACATCGCCCTGCTCACCGACACCCTGCGCCAGTCCTTCGCCGAGGGGGACATCGTCTTCAGTTTCGGCGGCATCGGTGCCACCCCGGACGACGTCACGCGCCAGTGCGCGGCGGCCGCCGCCGACGTCGAGCTGGCCCTGCATCCGGAGGCCGCAGCCATCATCGAGGAGCGCTTCGGCGAGGAGGCCTATCCGAACCGCATCCTCATGGCCGAGTTTCCGGAAGGGGCGGACATCATCCCCAACCCGGTGAACCAGATCGCGGGGTTCTCCTACCGTCATCATCACTTCCTGCCGGGCTTCCCCAACATGGCCTGGCCGATGCTGGAGTGGGTACTGGAATACTGGTATCGCGACATCTTCAACCGGACGCCGCCCGTCGAGCGGTTGATGCTGCTGCAAAACGTCGCCGAGTCCGAGCTCATCCCGCTGATGGAGACGTGCATCAAGCGTTTCCCCGGCGTGCGCTTGGCCAGCCTGCCCAGCACCGAGAACCGCCGCCAGATCGAGATCGGCCTCAAGGGCGAGGCGGCGGAGGTCATAGTCGCCGGCGAGTGGTTCGCCGAAGAGCTGTGCCGCATGGGGGTGAGCTGGCGCTAGGGCGCGCCAGTCCTGACGGCTGTTTTTTGCCACAGAGGGCACAGCCGCCATCAACGACCCTGTAGGAGCGGTGAAAGCCGCGATGCCCATGTCAGCCGATGCTGCCATCCCCGATCGCGCCTCGCAGCGCTCCTACGGGAACCACAAGCAGACTGTAGGAGCGGTGCCAGCCGCGATACCCATGCCCGGGTGATGCTGCCACCCCGAATCGCGCCTCGCAGCGCTCCTACCGGAACTGGGCTCGGACTGTAGGAGCGGTGAAAGCCGCGATGCCCATGTCAGCCGATGCTGCCATCCCCGAATCGCACCTTGCAGCGCTCCTACCGGAACCACAACCGGACCGCAGGAGCGGTGAAAGCCGCGATACCCGTGCCCGGGCGATGCTGCCATCCCCGAATCGCTGCCTTGCAGTGCTCCTACGAGAACCAGAACCGGACTGTAGGAGCGGTGAAAGCCGCGATGCCCGTGTCCGGCCGATGCTGCCATCCCCGAATCGCGCCTTGCGGTGTCCTGCCGGTACCGAGGGTGAACATGCCAAGAAGCGACCAAGATCGCGACCCAGGGGGAAGGTTCTGCGATCCTCGTCGCACCTGCCGTTTTCTGCCGTTTATCCGCAACGATCGGGTTGTCTCATACGCCCTGCCAGGGCAGGCAGATCCTCAGGCCCAGCCCTCGCCCTGCCGGGGCAGGCAGATCCTCAGGCCCAGCCCTCCCAGCGCGCTGCGTTCCAGTGCGAGTTCTCCACCGTATTCCTTCACGATGTCCTGCATGATGGCGAGCCCCAGGCCGTGGCCTGGGACGTTCTCGTCCAGGCGGGCGCCGCGTTCGAGGAGCTGGGCCGACTCGGCCTCGTCGATACCGGGGCCGTCATCCTCGATATAGATACAGTGCCGGGTCGCGGTGTCGGCGCAGCGTACCCGAACCCGGTGGCGTGCCCACTTGGCGGCATTGTCCAGGGCGTTGCCGAACAGTTCGCTCAGGTCCGCGGCATCGCCGATCAGCACGTGTTCCGTCGGGATGTCGATGTCGAAACGCAGGGCGCGTTCACCGTGGATCCTGTCCAGCACCCCGGCGAGGTCCTGCAGGAGTTCGCGGGTGGGGATGCGATGCCGGGCGAGCGCGCCGCCAGCCAGGCGGGCGCGCTTGAGTTCGCGGGATACGGACTGGTCGATCCGGTCGATGGCCTCGTCCAGGTCGCGCCGGCGTGCCTCGGGCAGGTCCTGCAGGCTCTGGCGGGCGAGGGCCAGCGGGGTCTTGATGGCATGGGCGAGGTTGCCGAGCGCAGTGCGCGAGCGTTCCAGGCGACGGGTGTGACTGCGGTTGAGGTTGTTGATCTCGCGCGTGAGCGGTGCGATCTCGTCGGGAACGCGGGTGTCGATGACCTCGCGCTCGCCGGCCTGCATGGCGCGCAGTTGCGACACCGTCGCGCGCACGGGCCTGAGCGAGTGCCGGACGAGGACCTGCAGCAGCGCGAGCAGCAGGAGCAGCAGTAGAGCGCCGGCCAGGCCGAACCCGACCAGGTAGCGTTGCGCCAGCTCCTGAAACTCGCTGACATCCTCCGCTATGAGGATCTCCACCGGCTGCCCCGATTTTTCGTAGCGCATCAGTAGCGCGAGCATGGGCAGGTCCTGGGGGCCCTGCATGTGGAAGGCCCGGTCTTCCGGCGTGCCGGCAGGCGCGCTGATCGTTTCGTCCCAGAGCGAGCGGGAGCGCAGGGTGTCGCGTGGCGTGACCACGACAAAATAATGCCCGGAAAACACGCGCTGATAGATGGGGGCGATGCGGGCGGCGTCGAGTCGCGCGCGCCCAGCCGTGTCGAAGTCCAGGGCCAGCAGCAGGTTTTCGGCGTCGTGCTCCAGGCGGGTGTGGATATAGGTCTCGGTGAGGGTGCGGGCGGCCAGCATGCCGCCGACCCAGGCCAGTGCCACCACGGCAATGAGGCTGATCGACAGCCAGAGGAAGAAACGCGCGCGCAGCGAGTTCATGCCGGCCCGCCGTAGACGTAGCCCTGCCCGCGGCGCGTGGTGATACGTTCCCGGCCGATGAGCTGGCGCAGGCGGTTGATATAGACCTCGATGACGTTGCTGTCGCGCTCGTCGTCATACTCATAAAGATGCTCGGCCAGCCGAGACTTCGACAGCACCTTGCCCTCGTTGAGCATGAAATAGTGCAGCAGGCGGTACTCCATGGCGGTGAGCTGGGTCTGCGTGCCATCGGGCAGGCGCAGGGACTGGTCGTCCTCGTCGAGCACCAGGCCATGGCTCTCGATCACCGGCCGGGCGCGTCCATGGGCGCGGCGGATCAGCGCCTGCAGGCGCACGATCACCTCTTCGTCGTGAAAGGGCTTGGTGACGTAGTCGTCGGCGCCGAGCTTGAAGGCGGCAATCTTGTCCTGCCAGGCATCGCGGGCGGTGAGTACCAGCACGGGAAAGTCCCGCCCGGCGGCGCGCCAGCTTCCGAGTACCTCCACGCCGGATTTTTTCGGCAGGCCCAGGTCGAGCACGGCCACGTCGTAGGCTTCCTCGCGCCCCAGGTGTTCGGCGTCGACGCCGTTACCGGCGATATCCACGGCGAAGCCCTCGGCACGAAGACGCTGGCCGAGGGACTCGGCCAGCGCGTGATCGTCCTCGACCAGCAACAGACGCATGTCAGTCCTTGCGTTTGGACTTTAGCAGCTCACCGGTGCGGGCATCGAAATAGCCCTTGCGGTGCTCACCATCGTGGGTGAGGTATTCGATTTCATAGACGTAGCGACCATTCTCGCGCTCGAACTCGGCCTCCAGGATGCGCGCCTCACGCAGCTCCGGGCTGTCGGTGATGAGCGTGACCAGCGGCAGGATGTCGCCGGCCTCGCGCAGCTCGCGGACCTTGTCGTGGGAGTCGGCCTGGGCGCCGAAGCTCAGGGCGGTAAGCAGGGCGGCGGTGGCCGCGGCAAGTTTCAGGTTCATGGCATTGTCTCCGTAGGCTTCGGGCGGTCGGTCTCGACCAACGGGGCCATGCTAGCCACCGATCCTGAAATCAAACTTAAGACGATTATGCCCTGGCAGGCAAAGAGAAAGCGGGCCGGGGCCCGCTTTCTCGTTCCTCGGCCGATACGCTTCAGCCGAACATCCAGGTTTCCGGCTGCGGATGGGCCTGCTGCTTGTCGAGGTACTGCATGCCCTTCACGCAACGGATGATCAGCCACACCAGCCAGAACAGCAGGATGAAGGCGCCAATCACCAGCCCGACGGTGAGCGTCCCGATGAACAGGTACAGCAGGCCGATCCAGAAGGTGCGGATCTGGAAGGTGTAGTGGCTCTGGAGCCAGTCCGGCGCCTCGCGCCGGTTGATGTAGGCCATGACCACGCCGACGATGCCGGTGACGCCGACGACGATACCGACGAGGTAAAGGATGTAGACGATCTTGGCGGTGCCCTCGGTGGTCGGGGCGGCGACTTCGTTCATTTGTCATTCTCCATTTTGTTGTTGTTTGCCCTGCCGTGAGGCATGGCACATCCGGCGCGGTTGATCCTGTATCCTCCATCCCGGGCCGGAAATCAGACTAACGTGGCGGCCCGGATGGCGCAATGGGGGTGTCCGCTGTCCATGGCCGGCGGTCAGCCGATGAAAACCCGGGCCGTCTTGGCCGTTCGGTCATTCCGGCGCAGGCAGGGATGGCGCTCCCTTGATAACTGACAACGCTTGTTACAACGAAAAAGGCCCGGCAATGCCGGGCCTTTCTGCGAAGCGGGTGAGCGGTGAGATTACTCGCTGTGGTAGCGGGTCACCAGCTCCACTTCGTTCTTCGAGCCAAGCACCACGGGCACGCGCTGGTGCAGTTCCTTCGGCTGGATGTCCAGGATGCGCTCGCGGCCGGTGGTGGAGGCGCCGCCGGCCTGCTCGACGATGAAGCTCATCGGGTTGGCCTCGTACATCAGGCGCAGCTTGCCTTCCTTGCCCGCCTTCCTGGTCTTCTCGTCGATCGGGTACATGAAGATGCCGCCGCGGGTCAGGATGCGGTGCACCTCGGCGACCATGGAGGCCACCCAGCGCATGTTGAAGTCCTTGCCGCGGGCGCCTTCCTTGCCGGCCAGGCATTCGTCGATGTAGCGCTTCACCGGCGCTTCCCAGTGGCGGGAGTTGGAGGCGTTGATCGCGAACTCCTGGGTGTCTTCCGGGATCTTCACGTCGTCGCGGGTCATGATGAACTCGCCCATGTCGCGGTCCAGGGTGAACATCTTCACGCCCTGGCCGGTGGTGATCACCATGATGGAGGACGGGCCATACAGGCAGTAGCCGGCGGCGACCTGGGTGGTGCCGGGCTGCATGAAGTCCTCGGCACTCGGGTTCTCGACGCCCTTGGGGGCCTTGAGGATGGAGAAGATGGTGCCCACCGAGACGTTGACGTCCATGTTGGAGGAGCCGTCGAGCGGGTCGAAGGTGACCATGTACCCGCCACGCGGCTTGCCGGCGGCCAGGTTGTAGACGTCTTCCATTTCCTCGGAGGCCAGGCCGGCGACGTGGCCGTTGTTCTCCAGGGCCTCGATGAACACCTCGTTGGTGATGATGTCCATCTTCTTCTGCTCTTCGCCCTGCACGTTCTCCGAGCCGGCGGCGCCCAGCACGCCGATGAGATCGCCCTTGTCGACGAGGGAGGCGATCTTCTTGCAGGCGGTGGCGATATCGTTCAGCAGGCCGGTGAATTCGCCGGTGGCGCCTTCGATGCCGCGCTGGGTCTCGATGATGTAGTTGGTCAGCGTTTTACCGATATGCATGGTCAGCTTCCGTTTAGATGTTGAAATGACTGGAGTCGGTGGCCGGCGCGATGCGCGCCCGGGCCTGGAATCCGGTGGGGCGCCGCGCTCGGCGCGGGCCCAAGGCCGCGTATGATAGCAGAATCCGGGGCGCGGTTCCCCGCCCCTGCGACCGGCGCTCGCGGCGCGGCATGGCGGGGAATCCGCGCTAGAATCAGGCCATGACGATCCGGGGCATACTGCTCGACCTTTCGGGGGTGCTCTACGTGGGCAGCCAGGTGGTGCCGGGTGCCGTGCCCGCGCTCGGGCGCCTGCGCGCCACCGGCCTGCCGCTGCGTTTCGTCACCAACACCACCCGCAGCACGCGGGTGGCCATCGGCGAGAAGCTGCGCGGCCTCGGCTTCGCCATCGACGATGCCGAGATCTTCACCGCGCCCGCGGCCGCGCGGGCCTACCTGGCCGAGCATGGCCTGGCACCCCATCTCATCATACATCCGGGCCTGGCGCCCGAATTCGCGGATCTGGACACCCGGGCGCCCGATGCCGTGGTGCTGGGTGATGCCGGCGAGGCCTTCGACTATGCGCATCTCAACGCGGCCTTCCGCCTGCTGATGGCCGGCGCGCCCCTGATCGCCATGGGCGACAACCGCTACTTCATGGAGGACGACGGTCTGAGTCTCGACATCGGCCCCTTTGTGCGCGCCCTGGAGTATGCCGCCGGCGTGGAGGCGGTGGTGCTCGGCAAGCCCGCCGCGGGGTTCTTTCTCGGCGCCGTCGCGGCCCTGGGCTGCGACCCCGGGGAAGTGGTGATGGTGGGCGACGATGCGCTCGCCGACGTGGAGGGGGCGCTCAAGGCGGGGCTTGCGGCCGTGCTGGTGCAGACCGGCAAGTACCGGGCGGGCGACGAGGTGCGTATCGGTGAGCCGGGGGCCGGGCTGGCTACCGACTTTCCGGCCTGGGTAGAGCAGTTCCTGGCGGGGCGGGGCTAGTCGCGTAAACCCACCAGCTTGCAGCTGGACAGGCCTTGCGGCCGACGTCTGGATCATCGCGGTGCTGGAAAGATGGGGTCGCCAGTGGTCCGTTGTCCCCCTGTCACTAGCCAGCGTGCGGAGTCTCGGCGGGAGGCCAATACTCTGGCCGGTGTGTCCGGGGCTTGCCCCGTCATCCCTGCAAAAGCAGGGGTTCAGCCACCATGGGTATTGAAGCCGGGTGCTGGCCGGACCCCAGCGGAGCGGGATCGAGGCCGATACGGACCCTGTGGCGGAATAACCTGCCGAGAGGTTACGGGCTAGTCCAGCGGGCAGCGGATGACCGGGCAGGCGGCGTCGGGCGGTTCCGGCACGGCGGTACGCAGCTCCGTGACCGTGTCCGCGATCGCCGGGTCGTCCGGCGCGAGTCGGTGCGCGCAATCGGCGGCGGCCAGGGCCTCGGCATGGCAGCCACTGGCATGCAGGGCATAGGCGAGGTTGTTCCAGGCGGGGGCGAACTCCGGATCGATCGCCGTGGCCCGCAGGTAATGCGCGCGCGCGGCCTGGGGCTCGTCGGCGCCCATCAGGGCGTTGGCCAGGCCGAACTGTGCCAGGCTCTCGTCCGGCCAGCGCGTCGCGATGGCGCGGTAGCTCTCGAAGGCCGCCTCGGCCTGCCCGGTCGCCTCCAGCCCGTGGGTCGCGCGCAGCATGGCGAGCAGGTCCGCCGAGGGCGGCACCGTGCCCGGTCGCACGGCCACCACGGCCCAGTGATCGCCCCGCTGCCAGGTGCGCTCGAACACCCGGAACGAGGTGATCCAGCGCTCGGTGGTGGCCGAGCGCAGCACCAGGTGGCGCTGGTCGAGGTCGTAGCCCACCACCACGGCGTAATGCCACTTCGGGTACCAGTTCAGGCCGAGGTTTTGCAGCACCAGTACGGGGTGGCCGGCGTCGACCTCGCGCAGCAGGGCGGGGAGTTCGCGTGGCAGCACCACGGGCAGCAGGCCGCGCTTGCGGATCGCGGCCAGCATCTCTGGCTGCAGGCTGCCCTGGCGGGCGGGCAGGTAGACCTCGCGGACCAGGGTGTCGGGCGAGGCCTCCACGCCCAGCGGCGTGAGCACGGTGGCGAGCGCGGCCGGGCCGCACTGGTAGTCTTCCTGGGGGAAAAACGGGGTGTCGGCGAGTTCGCGCGCGGGCGGCAGCTCGGCCGGCGGGGATTCCTGCAGGGCGCGGGTCTGCGGCGTGCTGGCGCAGCCGGTGACCAGCAGCCACACAAAAAACGCGCCCGCCAGGAGGCGGGCGCGCGATGGATACCGGGGGGTATCAGTTAACCGGATTGATGAACGGGAAGATATTGGTCGCACCGATCACGTCCGTGATGATGAACACCAGCAGGATGAGCAGGACCACGCCCAGGGCGTCGCCGCCGGCCGGCAGGTCACCCATGCGCTGGTTGAGCTCGGCGATCTCGGCGTCGGTCATGGCGGCCACGCGCTCGGCGGCCATCGCGCCGTCGACGCCCATGGCCTCGAGCTGCTGGCGCACGTCTTCGCGTTCCAGCGCGGCCAGCAGCTGGGCGCGGTCGACGCGGGACTGTTCGGCCTGGATGACCTGCTGGGTGCCGACCATGGCGGCCTGCACCGGTGCGATCTGCGCCCCCATCATGCCGGTGGCGACAATGGCCAGGCCGAGGTTGCGGGAGAGTTTGGACAGTACCATCGTGGATCTCCTCTACGGGTTGAGTTGTTCTTGGTTCTGGTTCGAGTGTAGCCGCTGGAACCGGCAAAAGGTAGTGAACCCCGTCATGTCTCCCGACTCCCACGGAGGTCGTTTCCCCGGCGCGTCGGTTACACTACGTGCCCATGAGCCTTCTCGACGACATAGTGGAACAGCGACTGGCCGAGGCCGCGGCGCGCGGCGAGTTCGACGACCTGCCGGGCGCCGGGCGGCCGCTGCCGATCGAGCCCGATGATCCCTTTGTCGCGCCGGAGCTGCGCATGGCCTACAAGATCCTGAAGAATGCCGGCTTCGTGCCCGAGGAAGTCCGCCTGCGGCGCGAGATCCGCGATGTCGAGGTCCTGATCCGCGAGGCGAGCGCCCCCGAGGAGCGCAACGACGCGGCGCGGCGCCTGCGGGTGCTTATGAGCCGGCTGGACGCGGGCCGAGGCGGCCCGCTGGCGTTGCAGCAGGCGTATTACGAGCAGATGGTGGAGCGCCTGTCCCGCGAGGGGTAGGCTGGGTGCCCGGTTCGGGGCACTGCCGCTCCATCAACATGGATCCAGATTCATGACATCGCTTTCCCTGCACGTACGCGACTACGACGCTACCCGTGACGGCACCCCGGTGGTGCTGCTGCACGGCTTTCTCGGTTCCGGCGTCAACTGGCACAGCATCGCCCGCCGGCTGAACGAGGCCTGGCCGGTGCTGGTGCCGGACCTGCGCAACCACGGCCAGTCGCCGCATGCAACGGCGATGGACTACCCCGCCATGGCCGCGGACCTGGCCGCGCTGTTCGAGGCGCGCGGTATCGAGCGTGCCGTACTCGTGGGTCACAGCATGGGCGGCAAGCTCGCCATGGAGTACGCCCTGCGCCATCCCGATCAGGTGGCGCGGCTGGTGGCCGTGGACATCGCGCCCGTGCGCTACCACCACGGCTTCGAGGCCGTCTTCCGCGCCCTGCGCGCGGTGGATCTCGCCCGCATCGCCAGCCGGCGCGATGCCGATGCCATGATGCAGCCGGTGCTGGAGACCGAGGGTCTGCGCCAGTTCCTGTTGCAGAACCTGGAGAAGACCGATGCCGGTTGGCGCTGGCGCATCGACCTCGACATCCTGCAGGCAGCGGTGCCCGTCATCCAGGATGCCCCGCCCGCGCTCGAGGGTCGCCAGTTCGAGGGGCCTGCCCGCTTCCTCTACGGTGCGCGTTCGGACTACGTCACCGACGCCGCCGAGCCCCTCATCCGCCGGCACTTCCCGCAGGCCGGCCTCGAGGCCATCCCCGCTGCGGGGCACTGGGTATATGCCGAGCAGCCACAGGCCTTCCTCGAGGCCCTGTGGCGCTTTCTCGAACGGGGTGAGGCGTAGCGGCGGTAAAAGCCGCGATACCCATGCCCGGGTGATGCCGCCACCCCCGAATCGCGCCTCGCAGCGCTCCTACCGGGGCCGGGCTCGGACCGTAGGAGCGGTGAAAGCCGCGATACTCATGTCAGCCTATGCTGCCACCATCGAATCGCGCCTTGCAGCGCTCCTACCGGAACCAGAACCGGATTGTAGGAGCGGTGCCAGCCGCGATACCCATGCCCGGTTGATGCCGCCACCCCTGAATCGCGCCTTGCAGCACTCCTGCCGATACCGCGGGTGAAGATACAGGGTGTGACGACAGTCGCGATCCAGGCCGCGGCTCCTTGACCTGGCTGCGCTGGTCGCGGTTTTTGCCGCTCCTGCACCTCATTTGTCATCGGCCCTTTCGTCCTTCTTCTCGACCAGCCGCACCTTCTTCCACAGGCCACCCTCGCTGAAGCATTGCCAGCCCCAGCGCAGCCAGCCGAGCAGGGCGAAGGCGAGCCACAGCGCCCAGGCGAGCATCAGCAGTCGGTAGACCATCAGCGGTGCCGAGAATACCCAGGCCTGGGGCAGGGTGGCCTCGGCGCGATCGGCGTACCACTTGAGCTGGTGGGCGCTGGAGCCGTTGCCGGCGATCTGCATCTCGGGCAGGCCGAGCAGGCCGCGTTCCACGGCGAAGATCAGGGCGATCAGGGCGATCAGCGTGAGCAGGCCGAGGCCGAGCTGGATGGCGTTGAACGCCATGGCGTCCATGTCGGCCTTGAGGCGGGCGCGGGCGCCCAGCGCGAGCAGCCAGCCGACGACGATGACCGCGACCGCGATGGGCACCTGGCTCAGGCCCACGCCGAGCAGCAGCCATTGCAGGGTGCGCAGGGGCGTGAGCGGCACACGGGCCAGCCCGGCGGCGAGGACGATGATGACGATCAGCACGCCCCAGAACAGGACGGCCGGGCCGAGCAGCGGGCCACGCGTCCACAGTACCCAGCGGTCACGGCCGGGCTCGAGCACGAGCTCGACGTTCACGCTGGGACTGCCCAGGTCCACCATCGGGGTCGAGAGGCTGGCGCCGATGCCCTCCGGTGCGCGCCAGTCGAGGCGGACCCGCTGTTCGCCGGGACGCAGGGGCAGGGTAACGCGGCGGTCCTCCTGGCGGATGGGCTGGGCGAGGCCATCGATGGTGACGGTCTGCAATGTGACGCCTTCGGGTAGCCGGATGTCGTGCTGGCCGCCACGGCTGCTGCGCAGGGTGAGTTCCAGCGAGGCGTCGGTGGCGCGCCGGCCGGGGCGCAGGCTCAGGCGACTCTCGTCGATGGTGAGCGTGGGGCCGGGCACGCCGGCGGGGCGGGTGATGTCGAGCGTGACGGTTTCGCCGGGCCAGGGCCTCCACTCGGGCAGCCACTGGCCGCCCGGGGCCTGGTGATGGACCACCGGGATACCCTCCAGCTCGGCGTGCCAGATGGCGCCGATGTCGGCACGCCAGTGTTCGCTCCAGCGGGTGGTATCCGGCGCGGTGAGTGTGAGGCGGTCGACGGGTTCGAGCACCGAGCGCCAGCGCAGGCTGCCCTCGCGCAGATTCACGCGCACCTGTCTGTCCTCCACGCGGATGCCCTCCGTGATCACCGATTCGCCCGGCAGCAGGGGTACGGCGAGCACCGCCGCCTCGCCCGGCGGGCCGAGGCGGCGCACCTCGGTCTCCACGGCCCAGTCCAGCCCGAGGCGCAGGTGGCGCGTCACCTGCACGAAGGGCGGCAGGGTGGTGGGTTCCAGCGCGGGCAGGGCGCCGCTGGTTGACTCCTCGATGCGGGTGAGCTGCAGCTGCCGTTCGGGCACGCCGCTCTCGCGCACACCCTCGATGCTCCAGCCGCGGGCCTCGGCCTCCACCTGGTTCGGCGGTAGCGGGAGGGCGAGCTGCAGGGTATCCCGCGCGGGCAGGGGGCCGTCCATCAGCACCTGGTGGCGGCCGGGCGCGAGGTCCAGCCAGTAGCCGCCGGTGCTGTCCCGGCGCAGACCGGTGGCGGGCTGGCCGTCCACCAGCACGCGGGTGGCCAGCCAGTGCTCGCGCTGGCCGGGCAGGGGCACGGCGACGGCCTCCAGGGCATGGATCTCCAGGCGTAGCTGCAGGGTCTCCGGCGCGGCGGCCAGGCGCATGCGCGGGATCTGGGCGCATTGCGGCAGGCAGGCCGGCGGCTCGATGAGCCGCTGGCGCAGTTCCTCCAGCAGGGCCGGGTCCGGGATCTCGGCCCGGACCGGTGCCGGCAGCAGGGTCGTGGCGCCAAGCAGCAGGAGCACGGCGGCGGCGCCGGTCTGGTGTGCGCCGAAGGAGCTGCTGCGGTCGGGGCGCGGGGGCATGATGTCGCCGCCCGGCCGCCAGCCGGTCAGCCGCAGGGCGAGCACCAGCACCAGCAGCACGCGCAAGGCGTTGAGCACCAGCTGGCCGGTGGGCGAGAGCAGGGTCAGCTCGATGTGCTGGTCCTGCGCCACCGGGCCGCTCCAGTGGAGCGGGATCGTGGTCCAGGACCACTGCGGCAGGCCGGGACCAGTCTGCAGGGCGGCGTCCGGGTCGAGCTCGGTGAGCGGCGGCGAGGTCGGGCGGCTGGCGGGCAGGCTGCTGACCCGCTTGTCCGGCGCGACCTCGCGGCTGCGCACGGACTCCTCCACGAGGGCCCCGGCCTGAGGGGCGGCCTGGTAGAGGTCGGCGCGCTGCAGTGATGGCGCCATGGGGCCCGGACGCTCGAGCTGGGGATAGAGGCCGAGCCTCACCTGGTCGACCATGAAGGGCACGGCCACCAGCACGAGGGCGAGCAGCGAGAGGTGACGGTAGCCGGTGATGAGCCGGCGGAAGAGGCCTGCGGGCAGCACCCGCAACAGGGCGATGGCCACCAGCAGGTTGAGCCAGACCAGGCGCGGCGCCCCCGGCTCGTGCCAGACCAGCGCCAGGGTGACCAGCGCCAGCGCGGCCCAGCGCCAGGACCACAGGCGGCCGACGGCGGCGGCGGCGATCAGCACCACGAAGAGGTCCAGGAGGGTCCAGCGCTGTAGCCAGGTGCCGGGCACCTGGTCCACGCCGGAGGCCGCCAGCAGGGTCCAGCCCGGCGGCAGGTGCAGGGTGGCGGACAGCCGCTGCACGTCCTGCTGCCAGCCCACGGCGGGCAGGCGGCGCGTGTCGCCTTCGACGCGGCTGTCGGCGGCGAGGTTCAGCTCGCCGCGGCGTACCTCGACCCCGAGCGGGCCGTCGTCGCCACGGCGGGTGATGAACTGGAGCTGGTCGTCGATGCTCACCCGGCCGAGCACCAGCGTGTCGACGGCGTCCAGTCGCCAGCCGCGGGACAGCTGGCCGCTGAAGCGGTCGCTCACCGTGTAGCCCCTGCCGTCGAAATCCAGCCAGATGTCACGGCTCAGGTTCAGGCGGTTGGGCTCGGGTTCGGGGTCGCCGCGGCGGATGGTCTCGAGGCCCAGGCGGTCACCGGTCTCGAGCCGGTAGGCCGGCAGTTGCTGCCACTCGCGTGGCAGGTTGGTCTGGCGTGGATCGACGGCGGCCACGCCCTCGATCTCCACCAGGCGCAGGGCCGGCCGGGCGTCGAACACCCAGACCTCGTCGTCTGGCCAGGGCGAGGCATTGACCGGCCGGTCAAGCGTGTCCACCGGTCCCGGGTGGCGGCTGGTCAGGTCGATGCTGAAGCTGCCGGGGCGCAGCTGCACGCGCAGGCGGCCGTCGGGCTCCAGGCGTGCGGGCAGCTGGCTGTCGAGGCGCACGGGAATGGCGTCGGCCAGCAGGGCCTGGCCGAGTACCACCTCGCGCGGGGCACCGGAGACCTTGAGCTCGATACGGGTGACGACCTGTAGCGGCACCTCGTCGATCACGCGGCGGAAGACCTCCACGCCCAACCGGTCGCCGTCCGCATCCGACGCGTCGCGCTGACGTTCGCCCAGCCAGAGGCGGCCCTGGGTGTCGAGGTCGGGCGGGGTGATGGCGCGGCCATCGACGCTCAGGATGACCAGCCCGGTGTCGTGGGGCACCGCGAGCTGCTCGGGAAGCTGCGGCCAGGCGAAGCGACCGGCCAGGCGGTGCATGCCCGGGCCGGTGAACACCGCGGGGCGGCCATTGCGCTCGACCACCACCGCGGGCTCGCCGTCGAGGGTGACGTCCTGCGGCCAGCGCTCGGCGTCGCCGGGCAGGTAGAGCCAGCCCTCGAGGTAGTTCTGCCAGCCCTGGGAAAAGCGCGCCCCGGCGGCCGTGGCCTCGACCGACAGGGTGGTCGGCCAGGCGCACTGACGCGCGCTCGCGCTGTTGTAGAGGAAGGGACAGGCGAGGTCCTCGTGGCCCTGGAGCACCCAGGCCTGCCAGGGCCGGAGCGGTTCCGGAACGGTCTCGGGGTCGAGGGCAGCCTGGCTGCCCGGGGTCAGAAGGAGCAGCGTGAACAGCACCAGCAATGCGCGCATGGCGTTCCCTCGGGTGGTGGTTGTTATTCGTTGTTGAGGCTGAGTGTAGGCCCGCTCAGCCGAGTTCCGCCAGCAGGCGGTCGGTCATGCGCTCGGCCTGATCCGCGTAGCCGCCACCGAACAGGTTGTAGTGGTTGAGGATGTGGTAGAGGTTGTAGAGCGTCTTGCGCACGCCGTAGCCCGGATCGATCGGCCACGCGTCGTCGTAGGCCCGGTAGAAGGCGCCGCCGGGCCCGCCGAAGAGCTCGGTCATGGCGAGATCGGCCTCGCGGTCGCCGTAGTACACCGCCGGGTCGAAGATCACCGGACGCCCGTCGCGGTCCGTCTCCATGTTGCCGCCCCAGAGGTCGCCGTGCAGCAGCGAGGGCAGCGGGCGGTAGTCGGCGAAGAACGCCGGCAGGTGCTCCATGAGTACATGGCCGCGATCGACGAGGCGGGTGCCTGCGCCTCTGCGTGCCGCCAGGTCCAGCTGAAAGCCCAGGCGCTGCTCCCGCCAGAAGGCCACCCAGTCTGCGTTCCAGGTGTTCACCTGCGGGGTGGCGCCGATGGTGTTGTCCCGATGCCAGCCGAAGCGCTCGGCGGTCCGGCGGTGCAGGGCGGCGAGTTCCGCGCCGAATCGGGCGCTGCTCTCGCGCCCGTCGAAGGTGATGTGCTCCATGACCAGGTACCCGCGCCCGGCGGCTGTGCCCGTGGCTACCGGACGCGGCACGCGGATGGCATTCGCCGCACGCAGCTCGGACAGGCCCTCGGCCTCGGCCTCGAACATGTCCAGGCGCGCCGCGTCGTTGAGCTTGACGAAGTAGCGCTGGCCGTCGCCTGTCAGCGTCCAGGCCTGGTTGATGCAGCCGCCGCCGACGCCGTGACGGTCGGCCGGCGTGAAGCCACCGCCTTCGGCCGCGCGGATGCTGGCGGTGATCGCGTCCCAGAGGGTGTGGTCGTCGCTACCCATGTGCGCTCCTGCGGTGGGGGTTGCCTCGAGTGGTAGAATGGTAACGTTAATCCCTGACAAGGCCCAAAGGCAGACACCCCATGGCAGTACGCAAACTCATCCCCCTGTGCGAGAAGATCGGCCGCGAGCGTATCGAGCAGCAGATCCATCGTTTTTACGAAAAGCTGCAGAACGACGAGGAGATGAAGGGCTTCTTTGCTCACATCCCGGATTTCGCGGAGCACGAGCAGCGCATTGCCGACTTCTGGTGGACGGCCATGGGCGGTCGGCTCGACCACGATCCGGGCATCGACATGGTGGGCAAGCACATGCCGCTGGGCATCGAGGACCGGCACATCAGCCGCTGGCTCGCCTACTTCCGCGAGACGCTGTTCGAGGTGATGGAGCCGGAGCTGGCCGAGCAGTGGTTCATGATGGCCGAGGGCATCGCCATGCGCCTGCGCCAGGTGGTGGTGCAGGGCGAGATGCCGGGGATGCCGCGCAAGCCGTCCGAGCCGCAGGGCTGAGGCGCGGCCGTCAGATTTGCCACAGAGTCCTTAGCGGTCGCAGCGGTGAACAGGATGGGGTATGTCTTTCCTCTGTGCCCTCTGTGGCAAAAACCACTAGGGACGCCAGGCCCGCAGCATTAACGGATCTCCGTCTCGTCCGGCGGCAGGCCCTCGTGGAAGTCGTGCAGTTCGGCCACCGCCACGGCGGCATGTTCGGCCTGCTTCGAGCGCTCGAAGCGTGCGACGTGGAACAGGGCGTCGCCCTCGTTGACCAGCGGCAGGTTGGTGCGGCCGATGACGATGCCGGAGTTGGGGCTCAGGATCGGCTCCTCCTCGACGCCCATCGGGTCGGAGACCATGCCGAGCACCGTGTTCGGCCCGATGTGCTCGCCCAGACCGACGAAGGCCCGGAAGATGCCGCCCTGCGGCGCGCGCAGCCACGAGCTTGAGCGCGCGGTAAAGGGCTCCTTCTTCGGCTTGTGCGGTTTCTTGTGGCGGGCGGCGAGCATGCCCAGCTCGCGCATCACGTTCAGTATTCCGGCCACACCCACGCGGATGCTCACCTCGTCAAAGCGCAATGCCTCGCCCGCCTCGTAGAGCAGCATCTTGATGCCGGACTCGTCCGCCGCCTGGCGCAGCGAACCATCGCGCAGCACCGAGTTGAGCAATACCGGCACGCCGAAGGCGCGGGCGAGACGCGCGGTCTCGTCGTCGTCCATGTGGGCGCGGATCTGCGGCAGGTTGTCGCGATGCAGGGCGCCGGTGTGCAGGTCGATGCCGTGCGTGCACTTGGCCACGATCTCTTCCATGAACAGGTGCGCCAGGCGCGCCGTGAGCGAGCCGTGGTCCGAGCCCGGGAAGCTGCGGTTGAGGTCGCGCCGGTCGGGCAGGTAGCGCGAGTGGTTGAGCACGCCGAACACGTTGACGATGGGCACGGCGACCAGGGTACCGCGCAGGTGCCGGAGCGCGCTGGACTTGAGCAGGCGACGGATGATCTCGATGCCGTTGAGTTCGTCGCCGTGGATGGCCGCGCTGACGAACAGGCGCGGTCCCGGGCGCTTGCCGCAGATGACGTGCACCGGCATCTCCACCGGGTTGCTGGTGTAGAGCACGGTCACCGGCAGCAGCACCAGTTCCCGGCTGCCCGGCTGCACCGTGACCTCGCCGATGGTGATCGGCTCGTTGGCGGGTTCAGCCCTGGCCGCGGGTGCGCGTCTTGCCATGTTTCGCGTTCTTCTCGAGGAATTCGATGATCTGCCCGGCCACGTCCTTGCCGGTGGCGGCCTCGATGCCTTCCAGGCCCGGCGAGGAGTTGACCTCCAGCACCAGCGGGCCGTCCTTGCCGCGGATGATGTCCACGCCCGCGACGTTTAGCCCCATGGTCTTCGCCGCCTTGATGGCGGTGGCGCGCTCCTTGGGTGTGAGTTTGACCACCGTGGCGGTGCCACCGCGATGCAGGTTGGAGCGGAACTCCCCTTCCTTGGCCTGACGCATCATCGCCGCCACCACACGGTTGCCGATGACGAAGCAGCGGATGTCGGCGCCCTTGGCCTCCTTCACGAATTCTTGTACCAGGAAGTTGGCGTCCAGCTCGCGGAAGGCGTCGATTACGCTCTCGCCGGCCTTGGCGGTCTCGGCCAGCACCACGCCGCGCCCCTGGGTGCCTTCCAGCAGCTTGATCACCAGCGGCGCGCCGCCCACCAGCTTGATGAGGGCATTGGTGTCGGTGGGCGAGTGGGCGAAGCCGGTGACGGGCAGGCCAACGCCGGCGCGCGCCAGCAGCTGGTGGGCGCGCAGCTTGTCGCGCGAGCGGTTGATGGCCACCGACTCGTTTACGGAGTAGACACCCATCATCTCGAACTGGCGCACCACGGCCAGGCCGTAGAAGGTGATGGAGGCGCCGATGCGCGGGATGATGGCGTCGAAGTCCTCCAGGGTCTCGCCCTTGTACCAGATGGCAGGCCTGGCCGAGGTGATGTCCATGGTGCACTTGAGCGTATCGATCACATGCGCCTCGTGACCGCGTTCCTCGGCGGCCTCCACCAGGCGGTGAGTAGAGTAGAGCTTCTTGTTGCGGGATAGGATGGCGATCTTCATTCGAGTTCGGCCTGTTCTTCTTCGGTTTCCCATTCGAGGGAGGTGAGTTCGAGGCGTTCCTGGCAATAGGACTGCTGCGGGTCGACGATGAAGTGGTCGTGCATGGCGGTGCGCCCGAGCAGCATGCGGAACTTCATGTTGTCGCGATTCGTGAGCGTGAGCTCGATGGTGTAGCGCTGGCTGCCCACCACGATGCCGGTCTCGATGACGTAGCGCAGGGTGCGGTGGCCGCCCGAGTCGGTCACCCAGCGACGGTCCTTCACCAGTGCCTCGCACTGCACCTCGGTGTGCCGGTCGCCCTGCTGCGGGTGGACATGAAAGCGCACCCAGCGCGTGCCCCTGCGGCGGAAGCCCTTCACCTTGAAGGCGTGCAGGCAGGAGGTGCGCGCGCCGGTGTCGATCTTGGCCTTGATGTGCGGCAGCCCCAGATCGGGCAGCGCGATCCATTCGCGCCAGCCCAGTACCGCCTTGCCTTGCATCTCGCTCATGCAGCTTCGCCGTGAGTGGTCGTTCGCCTGCGACTATAGCGCGAATCGGGGCGGGCGCGCATTGCCGGTCAGTCGCGGGTTCAGATCCAGCGCTTGAGGCGCAGCAGCAGCAGGGTGGCCAGGCCCAGTGCGGCCATGCCGATGGCGGTGGCCCAGAAGCCGAGGGCGTGGTCGAGCAGCGGCATCTGCTCGAAGTTCATGCCGAAGATGCCGGCGATCAGATTGAGCGGCAGGAAGACCACCGAGATGATGGTCAGCAGCTGCACAATGCTGTTGGTGCGCTGTCCGGTGATGGAGAAATAGATCTGGATCATGCCCTCGATGTCGTGCTGCAGGGCGTCGATGTCGTGCGCGGTGCGCTTGATATGCTCCATGACGTCGTTCATGCGCACGCCCACGTGCTCGCTGATGTGCAGCTCGGTTTCCGAGCGCCACAGGGTGAGGCTGGAGAGCTGTTCGGCGAGTATGGTCGAGAAGCGTCGCAGGCGGCCGCGCAGATCGAGCAGGGGCACCCAGTCCTTCACGCCGTGTTCGCTGCCGAACAGTCGCTGCTGCCAGAGTTCGAGCTGCATGGCCAGCGGCCCGCGCACCCGCATCTGTTCCTCGACGATGCGGTGCAAAAGCGCATGCGCGACGCCGACGATGGTCTCCGGCTGGCGGGGTGTCTGGCTGTGCAGGCGCCGGCCAACGTCCTCGAACAGGCCGTTGTCGGGCGGGCGGATGGTGACCAGGCCGTGGGCGAACAGCAGCAGGGTGCTGGCGCTGGTATCCAGGTCGAGGTCGTTGCTCTGCAGTCCCGCCAGGGGGCGGAAGATGAGCATCTCGTAATCGGAGGTGGCATCGTAGTAGGGCGGATGCGCGAGATTGAGGCTGTCCTTCACGTGGCGTTCGTGCACGGCGCCCCCGCCCAGGCGCTGGAATACGCTGGGCCAGTCGTCCTCATGGTGGGTGAAGTCGAGCCAGAACAGCGTCTCGCCGTCGAGGCGGTCCGCGTCGGTCATCTCGCGCCAGCGGTCATCGATGTGCACGTATCCGATCAAGCCCATGCCCCTGAATGAGTGGTTCCGCAACGAGTGTGTCGCATGGGCCCGGGCTTGTAAATCGAAGCCCGCTCGCTGCGTTCAGGCGTCGCGCCACTCGCCCGGGGCGAGTCCGTCGAGGGTCCAGGAGCCGATGCGGTAGCGGATCAGTCGCAGGGTAGGGTGACCGACGGCTGCCGTCATGCGCCGCACCTGCCGGTTGCGGCCCTCGCTGATCGTCATCTCGAGCCAGCAGGTGGGGATGTGCCTGCGCTCGCGGATGGGCGGCGTGCGCGGCCACAGCAGGTAGGGCTCGGCGATGCGCGTCACGCGCGCGGGCAGGGTCATCCCGTCCTTGAGCTCCACGCCCTCGCGCAGGGCCGCGAGCGCGGCCTCGTCCGGGATGCCCTCCACCTGCACCCAGTAGGTCTTGCTCATCTTGTTGTCCGGGTGCGTGATGCGGCTCTGCAGCGCACCGTCGTCGGTGAACACCATCAGCCCCTCGCTGTCACGGTCCAGGCGACCGGCCGCGTACACGTCCTTTACCGGAATGTAATGCGCCAGCGTGCGGCGGCCCTGGCCATCGGTGAACTGGCTGAGGACGTCGTAGGGCTTGTTGAACAGGATGATGCGCATGAGGTCGTGGGTTCTTTCGGCAAATCGTTAATTTGCCACAGAGGGCACAGGGCTCACAGAGAGGGACGAACGAGGCGTTGGCAAGCGATATACCCGGTTGTACTCGGATTCATGGCAACGGTGCATCCGGCTCAAGCTGCATTGCCCTGTGCCCACTGTGGCAAAAACCGCCTCATCCCCCGTGCAGCTCGTCGAGCAGGCGTTCCCAGCGTGCGCGACGTTCCGGGGACATGTCCAGCTCGTCGCAGATGGCGTCGAAGGCGCTCTGCTCGGGCGGCTGTGGCTCGAGCTTCAGGCCGGCGGGCAGGTCGGCCTCGAGGTGGATGCCGGTGAGCTGGCGGGCGATGCGGATGGTGTCCTGGTGTTCGTCGATGAGCCCCATCAGGCGTTTCGCGCCGCGCACCTTCATGTTGGCGATCTCGGGGATGCGGCTCAGCAGGACCTCGATGCTGTCGAACTTGCGCAGCAGGCTGGCGGCCGTGGCCATGCCCACGCCGGGCACGCCCGGGATGTTGTCCACCTTGTCGCCGGCGATGGCAAGCTGATCGGCGATCTGGTCGGGGCGCACGCCGAAGCGCTTCTGGATGCCTTTTGCATCCATGCGCTTGTCCTGGCCGAACTCCCACCACAGATCCCCCGCATGGATGAGCTGCGCGAGGTCCTTGTCGCCGGTGATGAGCACCAGCCGCCGGCCTTGCTCGCGCTCGATGCGCGCCAGGGTGCCGATGAGGTCGTCGGCCTCGAAACGGTCGCTGCCGAACTCGCTGATGCCGATACCGCGCAGGAAGCGGCGGGCGAGCTGGAACTGGTGCTTGAGTTCGGGCGGTGCGCTTTCGCGGTTGGCCTTGTAGGCCGGGTAGATGGCGTTGCGGTGCGAGGTGGTCAGGCTCTCGTCGAAACCGAAGCCGATGCGTTCAGGGCGTTCCTGCTTCAGCAGCCTGAAGACGACATCGGAGAAGCCGAACACGGCATTGGCCGGATTGCCCTCGGCGTCGGTGATGGAGGCAGGCAGGGTGAACCAGGCGCGAAAGACGTAGATGCTGGAGTCGACCAGGTAGGTGGTATCGGGCATGGGGGTTGGGGGGTTGGGCATTAGGCGTTAGTGTATCGCCTCCCTTCACACTTCACACTTCACACTTCACACGCCTCACCCCTCACGCAGGCGCTCGATATCGGCGACCACGCCGGCCAGCGACTCGTCGAACATCTTGTGCTCCTCGTGGTTGAGCTCCAGCACGACGACTTCCTCCATGCCGTTCTTGCCGAGCACGCAGGGCACGCCCATGGCCACGTCGTCGGAGCCGTACTCGCCATCGAGGATGGCGACGGTGGGCAGCACCTGGCGGCGGTTGCGCACGATGGCGTCGACCATCTCGGCGATCGCCGCGGCCGGGGCGTCGTAGGCGCTGGAGGTCTGCTTGAGGGCCAGGATCTCGGCACCGCCGTGGCGGGTGCGCTCGATGATGCGGTCGATCACCTCGCGGTCCAGGAAGTTCTCGATGGGGATGCCGGCGATGGTGGTGTAGCGGATCAGCGGCACCATGGCATCACCATGGCCGCCGAGCACCATGGCGTGGATGTTCTTCACCGAGAGTCCGGTCTCGCTGGCGACGAAGTAGGCCATGCGCGAGGAGTCGAGTACGCCGGCCTGGCCGAACACCCGATGGCGCGGCCAGCCACTCTTCTGCCAGGCGCGGTAGGTGAGTACGTCGACGGGATTGGAGACCACCAGCACCATGGCGTCCGGGGCGTGTTTCACCACGTCGTCCATCACCTTGTCGATGATAGCGACGTTGGTGTCGAGCACGTCCGAGCGCGACATGCCCGGCTTGCGCGGGATGCCGGCGGTGATGATCACCAGTCCCGAGCCGGCCATCGCCGCCCCGTCGGTGGAGCCCGACAGGCGCGTGTCGAAACCGAATAGCGGCGCCGTCTCCTGGATGTCCAGCGCCGCGCCCTGCGGCACGCCGTCCTTCACGTCGATGAGCACGATTTCGCGGCAGAGGTTTTCCCTGGCCAGGAACTGCGCGGTGGACTCGCCCACGCGGCCGGCGCCGACGATGCTGATCTTCTGCATGGTTCACTCCTTCCGTTGTTTGTTCTTTCCCTGAGTGTAGACAGTGGCGGCTGGGGCCGGCCGGCGCGCGAATCGAAACGGTGGAACAGCGGGCGGGGCATGACGACACCCGCTCGACGATTACGCAATCCCGGTTTCCCGCGGAGCACGCAGGGGCGCTGGGAGAGGGCCGAAAGCGTTCCCGGGTTCTCTCAGCACCCCCCTGCCTCTTCGCGCGGGATGTCTCCAGGTCGGAGACCGCCGGTGGTGGACCTTAGCCCGGGTTCTTCGAGGCCTCGGCCAGCTCCAGGCGGGCCACGCCCGAATCGATGGCCGCCTGCGCGACCGCGGCCGGGATGCGCTCGGCCAGCCGCGGGTCCAGCGGCTTGGGGATGATGTAGTCGGGGCCGTATGCCAGCACATCGACCCCGTAGGCCTCGAGCACTTCCTGCGGCACGGGTTCGTGGGTGAGTTCGGCCAGGGCCCGGGTGCAGGCGACGAGCATGTCGGTGTTGATGGTGGTCGCGCGCACGTCGAGCGCGCCGCGGAAGATGTAGGGGAAGCCCAGCACGTTGTTGACCTGGTTCGGATAGTCGCTGCGGCCGGTGGCCATGACGAGGTCGTCGCGGGTCTTGAAGGCGAGCTCGGGCAGGATCTCCGGGTCCGGGTTGGACAGCGCGAAGACGACGGGCTTCTGCGCCATCGCGCGCAGCATGTCCTGGGTCAGGAGGTCGGGGCCGGAGACGCCGATGAAGACATCGGCGTCGGTACAGGCGTCCATCAGGGTGCGCTTGTCGGTGGTGACGGCGAAGGCCTGCTTGTATTCGTTGAGGTCGTCGCGGCCGTCGTGGATCACGCCCTTGCGGTCGACCATGAAGAGGTTCTCGCGCCTCGCGCCCAGCGCCACCAGCAGGTTCATGGAGGCGATGCCGGCCGCGCCGGCCCCGAGGCAGACCACGCGGGCGTCTTCCAGGCGCTTGCCCTGCAGCTCCAGCGCGTTGAGCAGGCCGGCGGCGATGATCACGGCGGTGCCGTGCTGGTCGTCGTGGAAGACGGGGATGTCGAGCATCTCGCCCAGGCGGCGCTCGATCTCGAAGCAGCGCGGGGCCGCGATGTCCTCGAGGTTGATGCCGCCGAAGCCGGAGGCGATGCGCGCGACGGTGTCGATGAAGTCGTCCGGGTTGTCGGCGTCCACCTCGATATCGAAGACATCGATGCCGCCGAACTTCTTGAACAGCACCCCCTTGCCTTCCATCACCGGCTTGCCGGCCAGCGCGCCGACGTTGCCCAGGCCGAGCACGGCGGTGCCGTCAGTGATGACGGCGACCAGGTTGCCCTTGGCGGTGTAGCGGTACGCATCCTCCGGGTGGTGGTGGATGCGGCGCACCGGCTCGGCGACGCCCGGGGTATAGGCGAGCGACAGGTCCCTCTGCGTGCGCGTCGGCTTGGTGATCTCGATGCCGATCTTGCCGGGGCGCGGCTCGGCGTGATAGCGCAATGCGGCTTCTTTGAGTTCGTCGCTCATGGGTAACCTTCTGGTTGTCGGTCGCTGTTATTTGATGATCTTGATCCGCTGGCCGGGGGTGGGCTCCCCGTCCGGGTACATGCCGTTGAGCAGTCGCAGGATCTCTTCCGCGTGCTGGTTGAGGTCCGTGTCGCGGGCCAGGCGTGCGAAGGTGTCGCCGGCCTTCGCCGTGATGACATGGATGCGGCGGGACTCGGCCAGCGTCGCCTCGTCGGCGCGCAGGCTGCGGAAGCCCTCTATGGTAGCAAGGAACAGGGTGTCCTGCTGCGGGCGGACGCCGTCCGCCTTGCTCGCGGCCAGGAACAGGTACACGTTCTTGTCATGGACGATCACGGCGGTGCGCGTGGCGCGTTGGCCGAAGGGTGTATTGAGCGTCGCCAGTGCGGTGTAGCCGTCCATGCCGGGGATGTTCAGCGCGCGGCCCTCGCGCAGGCTGTTCGTCTTGAACTTCGACTCCAGCAGCTGGCGCGCCGTCAGGCGTTCGTTCAGTGGTTCCACCGTGAGCTGCAGCATGGCGCTGCCGTCGCGCGGCAGCGTCAGCAGCCGGTCGGGCTGGTTCTCCACGCGCCAGTCCTGCGGGAAGCGCAGGGTGATGCCGAGGTCCCGGTGGTAGAAATCGCGCCCGCGCAGCACGCCCTGCTTCTCGCCGGGCCCCCAGACCATGCCGTCGATCATGCCGAGATAGGTGTCGCGCCCCGCCGAGCGGGTGGCCGAACCCTTGAAGCGGTCAGCAGCGCGCACCACTTCCTGCAGGCGGGCGTCGTTGGCCGGGTGGGTGGCGAACACGCCATGGTAGATGCGCGGCTCACGGCCCTCCTCGGCGGCGCGCTGCTTCTCGAACTCCTCCTGATCCTTGAGGATGCCGACCACGCCGAGCATCTCCTGCGGGTCGTAGCCCACGCGCGCGAGGTACTCGGCGCCCAGGCGGTCGGCCTCCAGCTCGTGTTCGCGGCCATAGCCGCGGATGAGCGCCGTGCCGAGCATGTTGCTCAGGTCGCCCGCGGCCTGGCTGCCGGCGCGGGCGCTGATCACCGCGCCGAGGATGCCGGTGACGGTGGCCGCACTCTGCTGGCGCACCCCGTGGCGGGCGGTGACGTGACCGATCTCGTGGCCGAGTACGCCGGCCAGCTCGGCCTCGGAGTTCATGTAGGCCATGATGCCGCGCGTGATGTAGACGTAACCGCCGGGCAGGGCGAAGGCGTTGACGTCCTGCGAGTCCAGCACGGTGAAGTGGAAGACCAGCTCGCTGCGGTGGCTGTTGCGCGCCAGCTCGTCGCCGATGCGGCTGACATAGGCCTGCAGGCGCGGATCCTCGTAGGTGGGGTGCTGCTGCAGGAGCTGTTGATGGTATTGGCGCCCGGTCGCGATCTCCTGGTCCTGGGTCATGAGGACGAAGTCCTGCCCGCCCGTGACCGGGTTGGTGGCGCAACCGGAGAGGGCGGCAAAGGCGAGGAGGAACAGGCTGGCTAGCAGTGTGCGTGACATGGCATCCCGATTTCCGTCTGGATCATGTCGGTAATTCTAGCCCGAAGCCTTCAGGAATTCGCGTCGGTGAGTACGGTGAGCGCGGCCGGGTGGCGCAGGGTGAGCATGCGGCTGCCGTCGCGGCGCGGGTGCAGCCACCCGCGTATTTCGATGCGCCGCCCGGTGAGGGCGTCCCAGTCCATGTCGCCGAAGTACGCGAGGTGTTCCTCGCCGATCTTTACGGCCACGCGCCCGTCGAGGTTGAGCCACAGGGTGTGGCGGCCGCGACCGATGCGTTCGACCGTGCCGCGCAGGATGTGGAAGCCCTCGGCCTTCGGCGGCAGGTCGATGGTCGGCCGCGCGGCGTAGGCCGGCAGCGACCAGATGCCGCGCCCGGCCCGGCGCGCCTGTGCCTCGGCGGCCGCGTAGCAGTCGGCCAGCGCCGTGTTGGGCGGGACGACCAGGTGCGTGGCCAGCCCCTCTCGGAGCAGGGTCTCGGTGAGGTTGGTGCCGTCCGGCAGGGCGGGGTGGGCGAGCAGGCGGCCGTAACGGTCCTGGCGCTCGCGACCGAGCTGCAGGCGCAGGCGCCCGTCCTGGCTGTTGACCAGCTCGAGCAGGCGTTCGCGGGCGGCGCGGGCGTAGGGCTGGCTGGGGCGGCCGTCGCGGCCTATCTCGGGCGTGTCGAGGCCGATGAAGCGCAACCGTCGGCCGTCGGTGAGGCGCAGCGTGTCGCCGTCGTAGGCGTAGTCCGCGGTGGCCGATTCGTCGATGCGCTCCAGCGTGCAGGCGGCCAGGGCCGGGATGGCGGGGAGCAGCCACCCGGCCACGAAAAAGGCGCCCACGAGGAGCGCCTTTCGCGTCGACCTGCCTCGCGGCATGTCTTACTTCTGGCCGTAGCGGCGACGGAACTTGTCGACCTGACCCGCGGTGTCCATCAGCTTCTGCTTGCCGGTGTAGAACGGGTGGCAAGCCGCGCAGACTTCAACCTGCATCTCGTCCTTGCCCATGGTCGAGCGGGTCTTGAAGCTGTTGCCGCAGCTGCAGACGACGTTGATTTCGGTGTACTCGGGATGAATCTCCGGTTTCATGGAACCGTCCTCGAAATATTCGGTGTAAATGCGCGGATCGAAAAGGATGGGCATGATACTGAAAGCGGGTCCTGTCGGCAAGCGGTAAATGTCGATTTTGCTGTAACTGCCTGTATGGTTTTGGGTTTCCGAGTTTTCCACAAAACCTGTGGATAACTTTGTGGACGAGGCGGGAGATTCGGGGCCGGGTTCGCGATATAGTTGCATTCCTGTTACATTGGTTACTTTTTAACCAGACAGTCAAGTTATTGATTTTAGGGAATAAAAGTTTTTTTACACAGGTCTGGCGTGCAAATTGCACTATTTGGTGCGCGCCAGCCGGGGCGCGCACGGATTATGTGCATAAAAAGTTCGCGCCGGGCCTTGAGAGGCACTGCCGGATATGGTATCGAGGCGCTCCATTTTCAGGTAAATCCCCATGACAGACACGCAACGCAAGGTCGGTTTCATCTCCCTGGGCTGCCCCAAGGCCCTGGTGGACTCCGAGCGCATCCTCACCCAGCTGCGCGCCGAGGGCTACGAGATCGCCCCGGATTACGACGGCGCCGATCTGGTGGTGGTCAATACCTGCGGCTTCATCGACGCCGCGGTGCAGGAGTCGCTGGACGCCATCGGCGAGGCCCTGGACGAGAACGGCAAGGTGATCGTCACCGGCTGCCTCGGGGCGGACGCCGGCAAGGTGCGCGCGGCGCACCCGAACGTGCTGGCCGTGACCGGGCCGCATGCCTATGAAGAGGTGATGGCGGCGGTGCACGACAACCTGCCGGCCCCGCACGACCCCTACACCGACCTGGTGCCGCCCGCCGGCATCAAGCTCACGCCACGCCACTACGCCTACCTGAAGATCTCCGAGGGCTGCAACCACCGCTGCAGCTTCTGCATCATCCCCAGCATGCGCGGCGACCTGGTCAGCCGCCCCGTCGGCGAGGTGATGCAGGAGGCCGAGAACCTGGTGGCCGCCGGGGTGAAGGAGCTGCTGGTGATCTCGCAGGACACCAGCGCCTACGGCGTGGACGTGAAGTACCGCACCGGCTTCTGGCAGGGGCGACCGCTCAAGACCCACATGCAGCAGCTGGCCGAGGCCCTGGGTTCGCTGGGCGTGTGGGTGCGCATGCACTACGTCTATCCCTACCCGCACGTGGACAAGCTCATCCCGCTGATGGCCGACGGCCTGGTGCTGCCCTACCTCGACGTGCCCCTGCAGCACGGTAGCCCGAGGATCCTCAAGGCCATGAAGCGCCCGGCCGCGGCGGAGAAGGCGCTGGAGCGCATCGGCCGCTGGCGCGAGATCTGCCCGGACATCACCCTGCGCTCCACCTTCATCGTCGGCTTCCCGGGCGAGACCGAGGAGGACTTCGAGACCCTGCTCGAGTTCCTGGAGGAGGCCCGGCTCGACCGCGTCGGCGCCTTCGCCTACTCGCCGGTGGAGGGGGCGGCGGCCAATGCGCTCCCGGGGGCGGTGCCGGAGGAGGAAAAGCAGGAGCGCCTGGAGCGCTTCATGGAGCTGCAGGCCGCCATCAGCCAGGACCGCCTGGCCGAGCAGGTCGGCCGCCGCATCACCGTGCTGGTGGACGAGCAGGACGCGCATGGCAGCATCGCCCGCGGGCCCGGTGACGCGCCGGAGATCGACGGCGTGGTCTACATCGAGGGCGCGTTCCTGGCGCCTGGCGAGTTCGTTGAGGTCGAGATCACCGGCAGCGGTGAGCACGACCTGTGGGCGCGGCCGCTGGAGGCCGCCCGGTGAAGCGCGCCTTTATCGTCATCCTCCTGCTGCTGGCGGTGGTCCTCGCCACCCCGTTCTTCGCCCTGGGGCCCGCCGGCGGACCGCTGCTCGAGCCCTGGCACCTGACGCATCCAAAGGCGGCGCTCGATCGCATCCGCGCCCGCCTGGGGGCCCACGAGACCATGATCTACAAGTGGCGCGACCCGGCCGGCGAGTGGGTGTACGGGGCAAGCCCGCCGCCCGGTGTCGAGGCCGAACCCATAGCGGTACACTCGGAGACCAACGTAGTACCTGCCACGCCGGCGCGCGCCGACTGATGCCGCGATCCCTCGGCCCGCATATCTCGCCGGGCGGATACCGGTTGGTGCGTAACCGGCGGAGACATAAGGAAAGTACCTCGAAATGGCGGTAAACCTCAGCATGACAGACCGTTCCCGCCGCTGTCCTGTCGCGGTGAGACATGCGGCTGGAACAACCTCCCCTGTCGCCAGGGCGCATCCCGGCGCCCTGTTCCTGCTGGTCGGCGGCCTGTGGCTGCTGGCCGTCCTGCTGCATTCCGGGCCGGCGCACGCGCAGGGGCCGGAGGCGCAGTCGCGCTTTACGGGGTCGGTGAGCGCGCTGCGCGAGCGCTGGCTGCCCGAGCTGACGGCGCAGCTCGCCGCGCTCAGGGCGGAATCGGGGGCGGGCATCGAGGCCGCGGGTGCGGCCGGGACCGTGGCCGACATGGAAGCCGGGCTCGAGACCATGGATGCCGCCCTGCTGGAAACCGCGCAGGCCCTGGCTGCCCAGCGGCTGGTGCTGGCCGACGTAACCGGCCCGGCCGAGCGCTTCACCCGGGCGGCGGTGGCCTTCGGCGGCGCCACCGAGGTGCTGGTCGGCAAGGACCCGCGCCTCGAGCCCCTGCGGCTGGAGGATGCCGCCGCCCGTCGACGCCTGCTTGCCCTGGCCGAGGCCTACCGCGGCTTTTCCGCCGAGGTGTCGCGCCTGCTGGACGCCCTGCCCGATGCCATCGAGGCGCGTCACCGCCAGCTCAACCCCAACCCCTGACCCCGGCGGGTCCGCTTCACTCGCGCCGCCAGATCAGTTCGCCATTCTTGTAGACCTCCCGTACCCGGTGGTAGGGGATGGCGTGCCGTTCGCCGTCCTCGTCGTACACCTCGAAGCGGAAATGGTCTTCCGGGTCATGGGCGACGTCGCGCAGGTTCACGTGCACCACCCGGTCGTTCACGTGATCGAGGTAACCGATGACGAACTCGCCGCGGGCGAATTCCTCGTCCCAGCGGATGCGGTTGAGCAGTTCGTGGATGGGTTGCATGCGGCTCCCTGTGCGTGATGTAGACTGACGTCGAGTCCCTGCCGGATGAGCGCAGCATAGGCCGGCGGGGGCCGCGGGCAAAGACCGGCCGGTCGGGAGGTCGCAGGGGATGTTGAGTATCGACGGGAGCATGGGCGAAGGTGGGGGCCAGGTGCTGCGCTCGTCGCTGGCCCTGTCACTGTGCCTGGGCCGACCGTTTCGCATGACCCGCATCCGCGCGGCACGTTCGCGCCCGGGGCTGCAGCGCCAGCACCTGGCGGCAGTGCGGGCGGCGGCCGCGATCGGCCATGCCCGGGTCGCTGGCGACGAACTGCATTCCCAGACCCTCGAATTCGCGCCCGCTGGCGTCGCCCCCGGCGACTACCGCTTCGACATCGGCTCGGCCGGCAGCACCGCGCTGGTGCTGCAGACGGTGCTGCCGCCGCTACTCACCGCCGATGGCCCCTCGCGCCTCGTCATCCAGGGCGGCACCCACAATCCCATGGCGCCAACCTTCGAGTTCATCCGCGACGCCTTTCTGCCGTTGCTCGTCCGGATGGGGCCACGGCTGGCTATCGCTCTTCATCGACCGGGGTTCTATCCGGTGGGCGGTGGCGAGCTGGTGGTCTCGGTCGATCCCGTTCCCGTCCTCGCGCCCCTGTCCCTGCACGCGCGCGGCGAACTGCCCTGAAGCGCATGGCCATGGCCCACGACGCGGCCTGTCCCTGCACGCGCGCGGCGAACTGCGCCGGCTCGGCGCGGGGATCTGGCTCTCGCAACTGCCCATGCACGTCTTCGAGCGCGAGGCCGGCGTCATCGCGCGGGGGCTCGCCATCCCGCCCGAGGCCATCGAGCTGCATGCCATCCCGGCGGCCGGGCCCGGCAACGCCGCCTGGGTAACGGTGGAATCGGCGGGAATTACCGAGGTGTTCAGCGCCATCGGCCGCAAGGGCCTGCCCGCCGAGCGCGTGGCAGGACGCCTGGTGGAGGAGGTGTGCCGCTACCTGGACGCCGATGCGCCGGTGGGACCGCATCTTGCCGACCAGTTGCTGTTGCCGCTGGCCCTGGCCGGTGGCGGCGAGTTCCTGGCCACGGCGCTGACGCGACACGCCCGCACCAACGCCGCGGTCATCGCGTGCTTTGGCCTGGCCCATACCCGCTGGGTGGAATCGGCGGCGGGGGTGCACTTCCGGGTGGAGTCGGCCGGGGAGGCCGGCGATTAGTGTCCTGTCACGCGCCTGATGGCGTCTTCACGGGCCACGAGCGGCGGGCAAGGGTCGTTCCCTTGTCAGG